>JAESFP010000126.1_pt1 | contig 69838 bp, 51 predicted proteins | sample 9266181 | NCBI WGS metagenome assembly JAESFP01 (sample SAMN14502547, study PRJNA617102) | algae metagenome | isolation source: Pegethrix bostrychoides GSE-TBD4-15B and co-occurring heterotrophs from... | place: USA: Grand Staircase-escalante National Monument, Utah | collected 2006-08-15 | reverse complement strand
CTACGGTTTGGTTCAAGCCACCGTGGGAGTTACTTTACACGCGCTCAAGAACGCCAGAAACGCTAAAAGCTGTTCAAGTCGCACTGGTAAAACCAGTGGCTTACCTTCTGAGCTACAGACAAGTTAAGGCTCCAGGCCGCTACGGAGTGGAGGGTAGAAAAATCAAGGCTGCGTTGCCGCCGCTGGTTGGTCTAGAGACCGCCCTAGAGAAGCTGAAGCCAATCTTAAAACCCGATTTATCTGAGGTTCTGGACGGGTCACTTGATGCTGTGCGTGAAGCTTTGCCGCTGTTGCTATGGGACATTTTGAACTTGCTCCTGACAGATGCACGAGGGGCATTCCGCATTTATGGCACGTCGATTACTCTAACTCTTCCTGACGGTCGAATCCCACAGATTGCACGACAGGTCAAGGCTAATCTGTACCTGGATGCAACCAGCTTGCCAAAAGTTCTAGCGACTCGTTTGGATATCCCGGTATCCGAACTGCTTGTCTGCAAGCTAGATCAGCCTAAAGGAAGAAATCTGCGCCATATTCAGGTGAGTGGATTTGGTAAGTGCGGTCGGGATCGTGCTAAGTCAACTAACGACCGCTTACAGAAAGTGCATTCAGGAATTTTGGCTAACGCGGCAGAGCGGCTACCAGAAGGAAAGTTTGATTGGGCAATTGCTGATTTCAAAGGCAACCAGTTCGATAGCCAAATCGAACATCTGGTCAACTCGCGTGGGTCAAATGCGATTGCAGGCTATCAGGTGCTGATTCAGCATGGATTGCCAAAAATCAATCTGGGCGCAGTTCAAGACGAATACGACTGTTTGCGCTCACCAGATTTCACCTTCGAGCAATACTATCAGCAGCGTTGTGATGAAGCCTTTTTGCAGGGCGCTGGACGGCTGCGAGCAGATCGATACCCGGATAAAGATTTTCTAATTTACTGGATAGCTGAAGAACCATTGCCTTTTGAAGCTGAGCAAGTCAGAGCAGCAGATCTGAACCCTGAAGCCGATTTAGCCTCTGTCCGTCTTTGGCGGAAGATTGACCAGCAGGTGAGGCAGGCACTCAAAGCAGACGGCAAGTTTCCGCTTCAAGAATCTGTTGCTATCTGGTTCGACTGCTCAGCAGCTTGGATCAGCCAACTGGCAGAGAGATTTGCTGGCGGCTGGCGCAACTTCAAAAAGGTAGCGCTCTCTCTACTCGCCCCGCCTGCTCCAGACAAGACAGATCTGACTGAGGCTGAGGCTGAGGTTAAGCAGGCGGTAGTGACGGCACTGAAGCGACGGCCTGCCGAGTTCGTTGAAATCTTCACAACCATTGTGGGGGCGGTCGGCTGGAGTAGCTGGCTCCGAATAGTCAGCCGACTTGATCGGCTGTTAAGGCTGGAGATTCTGGATCAGATTCTGGAGGTGTTCGTTTGAATCCTGAAGCTCAGAAAGTGTTTTTGGCAATGGCGGCTCGTTATGAACGGGTCAGGTCTGAATGTCTCCAGAATTGCTCTCAGGGTTGCCTGGAGGCTTGCAAGGACTGCCTCGTGGAGCGCATGAAATCTGAACCGTCGGTACTTGATAACGCGCCTGCAACGCAGGTTTTAACTCCATCTGGATCGACCAGTCAAGACGTAGCTTAGGCCGCCCGCGCCGGGAAGTTTCGCCTGTGTCAACCTCTGCCACATCGATCACAATCCGCTCTATCAGGCTGGTAAATGCTACCCGCTTCTCTGGCGGTTTCATCGTCTGCCAAAACAGTGGCTCTCCAAATATCGACAGCAGCAGCGCTTTATTCTCGGAGAAGCCTTCTAGTTGAGGTGTAACCATCGCAGCCTGGATGCTGGCTATCTCCGTCCTCAGTTGGCTTTTGCTGGCCTGTAATGCTGGGTCATTGCCCAGTCGGTTCAGATTGGTCAGCAGTGCTTCTAATTCGACTAGTCGGGGTGGCTTAACAGGCTCTATCGGTGTCTCTGCCACATCGACAATCGCCTCAGCCGCCTGCACCAACTGAGAAATTACTGCCGACTCCAGCAGGTTTACCCGCAAAGACCTGTTCAGAGTACAGATTTCTCCCGGCTTAATTCGATGCACTCGCTCCCGGCAAGAGAAATAGAAAATCTTGTCTTCGTTGTCATCATCCCCGCCAGCCGTGATGCACATCTTGGTGCCACAGCGCCCACAAAAAGCTAACCCGCCTAGCGGATGACGTTGCTCTCGCTTGTAGTTTGCTCCCCAGTACATCCGTCGTTCTGCAATTAGCTCTTCTATGGCCTGATATTCAGATTCTGAGATGATCGCATGTTCTGGGTGGGTATCTCGCTTCACCTCGCCCCAGCTCCGCCCCTGACGGTCATATCCGGTATGACCGCGTAGGACTGGGTTGGAGATCCACTTCCTCAAGCTATTGGGCTGCCATTGCTTTCCCCAGCGCTTGGCTATCTGACGGCAAGCCCTTTGAAAATTGCCTGTCCTGACTATTGTTGCAACAGAATCCCTGACAGCCTTCTCTAGCTCAGGGTCTAGCTCATAGCGCTCTGTTTCTTTGTTGCGAATGTAGCCCCAAGGCGGCTTGCTGCCTGCTTTTGACAGGTGCCTAGAGTACTCATACCCTGACTTAATCCGCTTGCTCAGCTTCCGGCTCTCACCCTCCGCACTGACCGCTCGCTGAGCATAGCTCTCCCATTCTTCGGGGTTGGAGAAATCAACATAGCCCATCTTCTGGAAGTCATAGAGCCGAACGCCGGTACTCTCAAATAATCTGAAGAGATTCGCAGACACCTCCAGATCGCGCGCCAACCGATCAACCCGATAGGCCACAATGGCATCAACAGTCCTTGCCTCAATATCCCGATACATTTTCTGAAATTCTGGCCGGGATCTGTTGCGCCCCGACAGCACATCGACATAGAGCGGGCTATCCTCAAGCTCTCCTCCCATTTCCAAAACGCATCGCTCAAGCTGAAAAAGCTGGCGGTCTAAACCTTTTCTTTGCTCTTTATTACTGATGCGTAGGTAGCGACCAATCCTCATAAGGCTTGATTCTATTGAGGTTCAACGCATTATACCTCGCTATAGTCGCGGAAGGCAAAGCTGGGTTCGATCAGGGCACGTATCTGCACGCCTTTTGTATGCTCAGCCTCTAGCAGATTGCTAAGCTGCTGCTCCGAAAACACAAACAGCGCCAGATCAATCTGCTGTTTGGCCTGCGTCAGACTACGCCCAATTAGGCCATTCACGCTTTGCTCCCAGGGCAGTTTGGTCGAGGTGGGCGAGAACTGAATGGTGAGCTGTGAGCTGGCCAGCTTCAGAGTCCGAGGCGCTCGGTAAGGTTTTTTAAGGCCAAATCGCCGGGTTGCGGGGTTGTCTTTGCCCCACATCAGGTTAAATTCCTGCTGGTAGAGCTGCGCCACTGCCGGACTCTCGATTTTCAGCAAATGGTTGGCGTTACCCTGGCTTTCCAGCGTCGCAAAATCCCCGTGAATGTCGCTCCAGGTAAAGTTTGCTGAGCCTGTAATCACATCGCGTCCGTCGATGATCAAAAACTTATTGTGCATCAGGCCGCTGCCCTTCGAGCCATCTGCGGTGTCGTCGAGGATCGGGATCTGGGCGGCTTGCAGAATTGCCATCGCGTCTCTGGCGGCAATTTCGCTCGGCTCAAGCTGGCCGTTTTGGTTCTGGTCTACGATCTGCACAAAGTCCTGATATTTCTGGCGGCCTCGCTCGTCAAGCTGCTGCACTTGGCGCGGAGTCAATTCGCTCAGCGGACGGCGGTAGCTGTTTTCGACAATTAGCCGGATCTTCACGCCCGCCTGCTGCTTTGCTTTCAGTGCTAGCGCTACCTGTGGCAGATTCAGCTCATGCACCGCCAGATCCACCGAACGCTGGGCTGAATTAATCGCAGTCACCACCACTTGCTCTAGATCGTCGCCCAGACGGTACTGCTGCCGATAGGGTTCGCGGTAGGCTGCGGCCTGCGAGTGGTTAAAGTAGACCTGCACCTCTGTATCTTGAGGCAGCGGGTCGAGCAAGACTATTGATGCAGGCTGACCTTGGACTGGCCGTCGCCAGAGCGCCACGCTGCCCAGCATAATGCCCAGAAGACCGCCCAGCAGCAGGCCAATTGCAATCGCTTTATTTTTGGGGAGATCCACCGAGTTTGATTCCTCAGGTTTGGAGATGAAGGCTTCTTGATCTTTATTAAGGAGTGCCCCAAAATCAATCGCTGATCACCACCTGAGCGCGTTCTATCCGAGAAAAGTCACGCAGACTCAAGCCGCAGCATCCTGACATATCTGCCTGCATGTAGCCTGTATATAAAGGATCTGCGAAGCTCTGTGTCAAGACTCGATAAATTTCGGTTGTTATACTGATAGGAACATCACAGAGCTTTAGCTAGGCGGCGGCTGTCGAGGCTATCCGGTCTAGAGGCTATCTGTGGGAGTTGTGACCTGAGCAACGTTGAGAAGTAAAATATGCGAGACATCAGCGACCGATATCAAGTTCAGAGCATTTCATCTTTGACCTCACCCAAGCGGATTGGGGGCTATCTGGTTGAGGCGGGTCTCTTGACTCACGATCAGATCAACGTCGTCCTCAACGACCAGCAGGCAACAGGGATGCGCTTTGGCGAGATTATCGTGGCGCGTGGCTGGCTCAAAGAACAGACGGTCGAATGGATCGTTACCAAAGTCATTGAACCGGAACGGCAGCTGCCTGAGCCAGCTGCCCCAGCTAGAAGTAACCCAGCTCAGTTTAGTCGGGCTACGTCGAACCGGAGCGTTGCTAGTCCAGCCGAGGTACAGCCCGCAGCCCGCATAGCTCATAGTACGCCTGCCAAAACTACAGCCCAGCCTACGGTGCCGCCAGCAGTGCCACCCACAGTGCCGTCAACAGAGGTTGAGAGAGTCGCCCAAAAAGCCATCGTGCGCCGGGATGCACCCATTGCCAAACCGCTGCCCTCTGTCGGGCCACGGGATGGTGATGTCAACTGGGTCGGGTAAGGCCAGAGCGGTAGGCCAGAGTCAGGTAGGCCAAAGTCAGGTAGGCTGGGCAACAGGCTGCTGGACAAGCAGTTGTTAAGATGGGCAACAAAATGTAGAATTTGCGACGGCACAGCTCGCAGGAGAATTGGCGCGTGGACGATCAAGGTTTATCCCCCATCAAAGACGAACTGCCAGAACTGTCGGCGCTTTCCACTCAAGATATCCCAACTGCCGTCCGTGAGTCGGCCAGCGCCCCCTACAGCCCAGTCCGATCTGCCAAGCTCAACTCAAAAGCCGCAAAACAGCCCAATCTAACGCAGGTTCTGCTGATTTTGGGTCTTGGTCTGGCGGCGCTGAGCCTCCCCCTCTGGTTGCTGCGCGATCGGCTTATGCCGCAGGCAGCTGCTGATCGTCCGGCCCCGTCAACTAGCCCCCTCCCATCATCTGCCTCACCAACGGCTTCACCTGCCGAAATGCTTGGCCATTCGTACTATGCCGAAGCGCCTGCTGCCGAACTGGTTCTGCTCTCATCTGGAGACGGCATTCTGCTGCGCAAAGCAGCAGCCCAAAAATTTGAGGAGATGCTGGAGGCAGCTGCCGCAGACGGTATTTCGCTCAGCGTCATCTCAGGATTTCGCTCAATTGCCGACCAAAATACGCTGTTTTTTGACGTGAAGGCGGCACGAGGTGAGGATTCTGCTGAGCGGGCGGCGGTGAGTGCTCCACCGGGCTACAGCGAACATCATACGGGCTATGCGGTGGATATTGGCGACAGCGCCGCGCCGAGTGCCGATCTGCAATTTAGCTTCGAGCAAACCAAAGCTTTCAAGTGGCTAGAGAGAAATGCGGCTTACTACAGCTTTGAGATGTCTTTTCCCAAGGACAATCTGAAGGGTGTGAGCTACGAACCCTGGCACTGGCGGTTTGTCGGCGACAGCCAGAGTCTTGAAACTTTCTATCGCGCCAGATCAGACAGCACACTGACTCCTCAGAACTCGCCCGCAGATTCTGATTCTGGTTCAGCCTCAGAGAACTAGGGGCAGCCAGAGCGCCAGAGCGGTAGAGTGGAAACTACTGCCGTTCATATGGCTCCATTTGAGTCTGCTGCTATGAGTCAAACGACGCTGAATTTGGTTGCAATTACCCTGTTTACGCTAGTTATGTCTAGTCTGCTGGGGCCGCTACTGCATATTTCGCCGTTTATTCCAGCCGCCGCCACGATTGGGATTCTGGGGATTGCAACGCTGGATACCTTTAACTGGCAGGGAAAAGCTGGAACGCTGCTGGTAGGCTGGGTAGATAGCTTTTCGCCAGAGCATCGGATGCGAGTCTTGCAGCATGAGGCCGGACATTTTCTGGTGGCTCACCTGCTGGATATTCCGGTTACGGGCTACAGCCTCAGTGCCTGGGAAGCGTTTCGGCAGGGGCAGTCTGGTCGAGGTGGGGTGAGCTTTGCCTTACCGGATCTAGCCGTGGAGCTACAGGGCAAATCCAGTCAGCTTGTTGATCGGCTCTGCATGGTCTGGATGGCTGGGATAGCGGCTGAAACATTGGCCTATGGCAAGGCGGAGGGGGGCGGCGATGACCGTCAGCAGCTACGGCTGTTGTGGTCACAGCTACAGCGCCCCGACAGCGAAGGAGCTTTGAAAGAACGCTGGGCAATATTGCAGGCTAAAACGCTTTTAGAAGAGCAGCGTCCAGCCTACGAAGCACTTGTTTTAGCGATGTCGCAACGTCAGCCTGTGGAAACCTGTTGTCTAGCGATTGATCAGAGCAAAAGTGCAGTCTAGAATGAGCTAAACGAGCTTCATGCAAAAGACGGACTGGCGGAAATTAATCCTGTCCAGTCCGTCTTGGTTTATCTGTGGCTCCAAGCGATGAAGGCTCATACTAAGAGCAGCTAGGGTTAGCCTGTCAGTGGCTCGCTAACAGACAAGTTTGTTAACAGCAAACCTCTGGTCGAGCGGCTCTGCTGAATTAGTTGGCGCGTGTTGGGTCTTCGATAGAAGTGCCAGAGCTAGGGCTACCTGCTGGGGCTTCACTGGGGCCTGGAAAACCTTCGCCTACTGCGCTGGGGCCTTCTACCTCGTCATCAGGCGCCATCTGCTGATTGTTCATTGAATCGCCCCTTGTTCCACTCGTCGAGCTATCACGATTGCTCGAAGGGCGGCGGGTCGGATCTTCAATAGAAGTACCAGAGCTAGGGCTACCTGCTGGGGCTTCGCTGGGGCCTGGGAAACCTTCGCCCACTGCGCTGGGACCTCTCACTTCGCCGCCTGTCGGCTGTGTTGAGTCGCTGCGCATTGCATCGGAGCTAAAGCCAGAGGTAGTGCTGCCGTCTTGTGGCTCGCCGTAGTTCGGATTGGTCGGGTAGTTGACCGAGTCAGAAGGCGAATCAACTGACCCAGCGGGCGATTGACCCGGATTGGCATAACCGCCAGAACTGCTGTCTGAGTTGCCTTGAGCAGAGCCTTGAGCAGAGCTGGGCAAGCCGATTAGTAGTGCAGCGCTCAGCCCAACAATACCCATACCCATAAATTTCGCCGTCTTAGTTCCTGTTTTAATCCCTGAGTTGTTCTTTTGAAATTTCATAGCTTTGAATCCTTGAGCGTTTAACTGTCTCGTTCTCTCAATAGATTAACGATTGTTAACAGCTTCATGCCTCCACCCAAAGGATCAGCCAGAGCCTTTCCAAAGGCTCACATTCAGACTGAGTTTTCGCCCTAGGCGAGCCCCACCTCAGGCGTAGCTCTAGCCAGAGGCTGCCTCATCTGTAACCATTTGGGGATGAAAATAGTTGTAAATTTGCTGTGCCATTTTGGGGCCAATCCCGTCCACCTCGGCAATTTGCTTGGGCGAAGCTTCGCGCAGGTAGTCGATCGAGCGAAAATGCGCCAAGAGCTGCTTCTGGCGATGATGCCCCAGCCCCGGAATTTCATCGAGCCGCGAACGCCGCATCCGGTCGCTGCGCTGCTGACGGTGAAAGCTGACCGCAAAGCGGTGTGCCTCGTCGCGCAGCCGTCGCAAGAGCTGAACTCCGGGCTGTTCGGCCTCAGAGCCGAGCGGCAGTGACTCTCCGGGCAGGAAGATTTCTTCGCGCTGCTTGGCCAGACTCACCACCTTCACCTCTTCTAGCAGGTTCATCTCGCGCAACACTTCCACCACCGCCGAGAGCTGCCCCTTGCCGCCGTCAATCATCACCAGATCGGGAAAATCACCGCCCGGTTTGGGCGCGAGAACACTGGTTTTTCCTGGCTCTGAGCTGAGGCTATCCTGGCTTTTGTCGTACTTACGGAAGCGACGGCGAATTACCTCAGCCAGGCTAGCGAAGTCGTCCGAGTGGCCAGCTCGCACAGTCGGGTTTTTGATTTTGTAGTGGCGGTAATGCTGCTTGGCAGGCAATCCATCGACAAAAACCACCTGTGAAGCGACCGCATCTGAACCTTGAATATGCGAGATGTCGTAACCTTCAATGCGGTGCGGCAGATCGGGCAGGTCGAGCAGCGTTGCCAGATCGAGCATCGCCTGGTTGTTGCGATCCGCGAAGCGCTGAGTGCGAGCGAGTTCAAAGCCAGCGTTGCGCTCTACCATTTCAATCAAGTCGGCTTTGCTCTGGCGCTGCGGCACGTAGAGGCTAATCTTGCGCCCCTTGCGGCCTGAGAGAAACTCGGCTAGCATCTCGGCTTCGGGCAATTCATGCTGGGTCAAAATCTCTGCCGGGATCTCCACCGCCTCCACCGTGGAGTAATGCTCCTCCAGCACCCGCTGCAAAATTGCGCCGGGACTACCCGACTGTGCGTCCGCTACAAAGCCCAAGCGCCCGACTAGCTTGCCTGCCCGCACCTGGAAGAGCTGGATGCAGGCATGATGATCATCTGCCATCAGGGCAATCGCGTCGCGGGAAACCGTATCGTCGGGTAGCGCCACTTTTTGCTCAGAGTTCAGGGTTTGCAGCGCCTGGATCTGGTCACGTAGCCGCGCCGCATGTTCAAAGTTCAGCTCTTCTGCCGCCTTTTCCATCTGTGGCACCAGCAAGTCTTCTAGCTCTTTGGTGCGACCCTGAAAAATCATCGCAATCTTCTGGATCATCTTGCGATATTCTTCTGCCGAAACCATTTTCTGGCAAACTCCCAGACAGCGGCCAATATCGTAGTTAAGACAAGGGCGATCCTTAAACAAGGGCTGGGGACGCTGACGCAGCGGAAAAATTCGCTTAATCAGTCTCAGCGTGCTGCGGAGCGCGTAAACGTCCACGTAAGGGCCGTAGTAGCGATCTTTGGCCTTGCCGGAATGCCGCTTGCGGGTGATAAAAATGCGCGGATATGCTTCGCTCCAAGTAATGCAGAGGTAAGGATATTTTTTGTCGTCTTTGAGCAGCACGTTGAAATGCGGCTGGTGCTGCTTAATTAAATTGGCCTCTAGCGCCAGTGCTTCGGCTTCGGTGTCGGTGACGATGAACTCAATTTCGGCCACCTGCATCACCATCAGGGCAATTCGGGGATTGCGCTCTGAGTCGTCACGGAAATACGAGCGCACCCGCGAGCGCAGCTTTTTGGATTTGCCGATATAGAGAATATGATCTGTCGCGTCCCGCATAAAATAAACCCCTGGCTCTGGCGGGATTTCTTTGAGACGCGCTTCAAGCTTCTCTGGATCTTTGACCAGCGAGACAGACTGAGTAGGCATGGGCTTGCATCGATTGACCAGCACTTCTTCAGCATACTCTGTTGGCAGGTTGCTTGCCGGAACGGTTGCTCCGACCCGATGCGAATTTGAGCCGAAACTGAAATCGTGCGAGTTATATCTAAAATCAGTAGATCGCAAATTGAGGAAGAAACGGATAGGGTCAGGCTAAACGCATTGAAAATAAGCTATGACAACCTACCTCTCTCCATTATCTACAGCCCCGGCCTTGACTGATGAAGCCACCTTGGAAGTTGCTCTCAACTGTGTGCAACAACACCTGCCGATTCAAATGGAGGGTGGCTAAGTCCTCAAGAACTGTTTGAACTCTTGCTGCGAGCTGCCAGTTGCGGCGATAACATCGAACCTACGGTACGACAGCTTCAAGGAGTGCCTAGCGGCAACGGCATCCGCTATAGCGGTTCCCGACCAAGTGCAGTACGTTTTCAGTCCGAAGCCCTTGCTAGGCGAGCATTGGCTGTGCTTCGCTAGCTTGAGAATCGTTATGTACATCATCTCGATCCCAAAAACTTTACCCTCAGCTTTGTAATCCAAGACAATTCCATCGCTCATTTCTTCGGACTCGACAATTGCAGTATCGTCTAAGCACAGGTACAACGCATTATTTTCTTTATGAACTCTAGCTTCATCTCGCTTTTCCGCCCAAAGAGACTTTTATACCACCGTTATTTCTCCGTTAGTTTTAGTTGTAGCTACCGCTCCATCTAATCCCCGTCATCAATCACCGCCGCCCGATCTAGCAACAGTAGGTCGCGCAGAGCGTTGGTGTCCAGCTCAGTCAGCCAGTTTTCGCCCGTTCCCACCACCTGTTCCGACAGCGCTTTTTTGCTCTCGATGATTTCGTGAATGCGTTCTTCTAATGTTCCTGTGCAGACAAATTTATGTACCTGCACGTTCTTAGTTTGACCAATCCGAAAGACCCGATCCGTCGCCTGATTTTCCACCGCCGGATTCCACCAGCGATCATAGTGGAAGACGTGATTCGCGCGAGTCAGGTTAAGTCCAACGCCGCCTGCCTTCAGCGAGAGGATGAAAATGCGCGGCCCCTGCGGATCATTCTGGAAGCGATCGATCATTTCCTCACGCTGCTTTCTAGAACTGTTGCCGTAAAGGAAAATCACCTCACGGTTGAATTTCTCGCTGAGGTAGGGCTGAAGCAATTTCCCCCACTCCGCAAACTGCGTAAAAATCAGCGAGCGGTCGCCCTCAGCCAGCACTTCCTCCAGCATCTCTTCCAGCCGCTGAAGCTTGCCAGAAGCCAGCCGGAAGTCGGCCAGATTCTCGTCGGGTCTAGCAGCTTCCGGTTTGAACAGCGCCGGATGGTTACAGACCTGCTTCAGCTTTGTGAGCAGCGCCAAAATCATCCCCCGCTGCTGAATACCTTCAGCTGACTCAATTTCGACCAGCGACTGCTCAACCAAATGCTGATAGAGTGAAGCCTGCTCTGCCGACAGACCACAAAATACCGTCATCTCCTGCTTTTCAGGCAGATCTTGAATAATGCTGCGGTCGGTTTTCAGCCGTCGCAGGATAAACGGCTGCACGAGTGAACGCAGCGTCCGTAGCGAGGCCGTATCGCCATAGCGCTCAATCGGGATAGCAAAGCGCCGCTGGAAGAAGTTTTTGGGGCCGAGATAGCCGGGATTCAGGAAATCCATAATCGACCAGAGTTCGGTCAAGCGGTTTTCGACAGGCGTGCCGGTCAGGGCAATCCGAAACTGCGCGTCGAGTTCGCGGATCGCGGTAGACTGCTTGGCCTCCGAATTTTTGACGTTTTGGGCTTCATCCAGCACCAGCCCCTGCCAGGAAATGCTCTGTAAGTCTTTCAGGTCACGGTGGACGAGCGAATAGCTGGTCATAACGATCTGCTTGTCTGCCACTGCTTTAGCAAACGCCTTGCCCTGCGAGCGTTTATCGCCGTGATGCACCAGCAGCTTCAGGCTAGGGGCAAACCGCTTCACCTCGCGCTCCCAGTTGCCCAGCACCGAAGTCGGACAAACTAGCAGGCTGGGCTGATCTAGCGTCCCCTGCTCTTGCAGATACAGCAGCAGGCCAATCAGCTGTGGCGTTTTGCCCAAGCCCATATCGTCGGCCAAGCAGGCTCCGAGTCCCCAGCGCTCCAGAAACGCCAGCCAAGAAACGCCCCGCACCTGATAAGGCCGCAGCTCGCCTTGGAAGCTTTTAGGCGGCGTGATGGCCTCGACGTTCTGGTTGCCGGAGGTGAGCGTGTTGATTAGCTCTTGCAGCGAGCCAGATGCCTCAAAGCCCAGTACGGGAAGCTTTTCAATCATCTGCGTGTCGCCCGTGCTAATTCGCAGCGCATCCTCCAGCGACAGCGACATTTGATCTTTGCGGCTCTCAAAAAACGCCTGCGCTGAGCGAATATCCTGCGGACGCAGCTCCACCCACTCGCTGTTGATTTCCACCAGTGGCGTACCCAGTGCCACTAGTCGGTCAAACTCGGTTTTGGTGAGGCGCTGGCCACCAATCGTGAGTTCCCACTTAAAGTTGAGCAAACTCTGCAAGCCAAGCTGCTTTCCGGGCTTGGGGGCTTCGGCCTGAACGCGCAGTCCCAGTCGGTTTGCCCAGCCCTCCTGATTCGCCAAGCTGGGCGGCAGCACCACGCCAAACCCGCTGTCCTGCAAGCGCCATGCCGTAGATTTGATAAACTCGTAAACTTGCAGTGGGTTGAGCTGACAAGCTTTGGGCTGAGCGGCCTGCAGGCTGGGTTCGAGCACCGGATAGAGGCGCGAGGCTAGCCCCAAGCCAGTGAGCAAGGTCTCCTGGGGAGCGCGAATCGTGCGCCCCATATAGTCGAGCCGATCGACTGGGTTATTCCAGATTACTTTGGCGCTGACCAAAAAGGCTAGCTCATGCGTAGACTGCAAGAAATATTCCAGCGTCCAGTCATTGCCATAGGCGGGCGGATGCAGATAGAGGCAGAGCCGAAAGGCCGCAACTTCAGTCTGACGCTGCACCGGAGCCATCCACTGGCTGAGGCTGGCTGCGAGTCGCTCTAGCTTCTGTGGCTCAGCGGCGACAACAGGAGCAGCTTGCCCCAACGCCTGTCCCCATTCACGTAGGGCAACCTCTTTGACGGCAATGGCAGGCGCTAAGGGCTGATGAGCTGCTTGCCGCACCTGCGCGTCGATGGTGCTGTTGAGAAATTCTAAAATCAGGCGGGCGGGCGAACGGTCTGGATCTGGTGGGGTTGCTATGGGTCGGTAAGTATTGCAGATTCCCGGCATCTGCCGTGCAAACAGCTCCAATCGGCTGCGGTCGGTAGCGCTGTCGATTAATACCCGCCAGCAGGCCAGCTTCCTGCCATCAGATTGTGTCACCAGTTCCGGCAGAAATTTGCTCCGCGCCAGCAGATCCAGTCGCCAGCGTACTACATGCGACCAAAAGCGCAAATCAGCTCCCAGCCAGCTCAAGCTATCGTCTTGCACCGAACTCAGCGGCAGCGACTGCAAAAACTGCACCGCCTCCAGCGGATGTAACAAAAAGCCCTGGATCTGCCAGTCACGCAGCTCTAGGCTCGTTTCGGCTGCTTCTGCGGCTGTCTCTCCTGCGACTGTCTCTGCGACTGTCTCTGCGACTGTCTCTGCAACTGTCTGTACAGCTCCAGCCTCTGAATGCTGCGGCAGTAGTGCCCCCTCTCGCTGATAAGTCGGAACCGCACAGAGCGCCGAACGCCATCGCTCGGAAGTCGGCTCAGGTCGCTTCTTGCGGGAGCGACCTGCCGTCGCAAGCTGCGCCTCAGCGATCGGCCAGCGGATTCGCTGCTGCTGCTCCAATGACCGCAGGAGGGGCAACAGTTCAGCTTCGGTAGAGTTAAACGGATGCTCTAGGCTAGATGCCTCATCCTGCATTGGCTCAATCCGTCGCCAAGTTTCACCCCACACCAAAAAACCGCTCAAGGACGCTGGGGCATCTGAGTCAGTTTTGAGTTGAGGCTGAAGCAGCCAGCTACCATGTAAGGTTGCCATCTAGGCACATATCCAAACAGCTATTTTCTCTGGCTCCACACCAACGCTAGCCGAAGATCCCCTAGCCCCCTACCCTTCGGGAAGGCGAGGCCTAGAAAAAGGGGGAACCGAGCTGAGACTTCCCAAGTCTTTTCTAAGTCCCCCTTTTGAAGGAGGACTTTGGGTGATCTCTAGCTTGCCGCCGCTTCGCGAGCCGCCGCCGCCTCATCCGGGTGGATGCCCAGCCGAGTCAGGTTGACCCGACCCCGGCTGTCGATTTCGCGGACTTTAATCACCACCTCATCGCCCAGCGCCACCTCGTCTTCGACCTTGCCCACGCGGTAGTCGGCTAGCTGCGAGATGTGAATCATCCCCTCCTTGCCGGGGAGAAACTCGACAAATGCGCCAATCGGGATAATCCGCGTCACCTTGCCGACGTAGACATCGCCCGCGCTCAGCTTGCGGGTCATGCCTTCGATGATGCCGCGCGCCTGTTTTGCCTTCACGCCATCAACTGCTGAAATCGTCACCGTGCCGTCATCTTCAATGTCGATTTTGGCGCCGGTCTGCTCGGTGATGCCCTTGATGGTTTTACCGCCGGGGCCAATGATCATACCAATCAGGTCTGGCTCGATCTTAATTGTCAACAGACGCGGCGCAAACGGCGACAGCTCCTCGCGCGGCTTGTCGATTGCACCCAGCATTTTCTCCAGGATATGCATCCGCGCCGGACGGGCTTGGTTAATCGCCTCGCCGATCGTTTCCATCGGTAGACCGGTGATTTTCATGTCCATTTGCAGCGCCGTGATCCCTTTGTCGGTGCCCGCCACCTTAAAGTCCATGTCGCCCAAAAAGTCCTCAATGCCCTGAATGTCAGTGAGAATTCGCACCTCGTCGTCACTCTCTTTGATGAGTCCCATCGCCGCGCCGCTGACGGGCTTGGTAATCGGCACGCCTGCATCCATCAGCGCCAGCGTCGAGCCGCAGACCGAACCCATTGAGGTTGAGCCATTAGAAGACAGCACCTCAGAGACGACGCGCAGCACGTAGGGGAATTCGCTACGGGGCGGCAAGACCGGCAACAGCGCCCGCTCAGCCAACGCCCCGTGACCCACCTCGCGTCTTCCGGGAGAGCGCATCGGGCGGGTTTCGCCCACTGAGTAGGGCGGGAAGTTGTAGTGGTGCATATAGCGCTTCTGACCGTCGGGGTTGAGGTCGTCGAGTTCCTGCGCCTCGCCTGGAGTACCCAGCGTTGCAATCGAGAGCACCTGCGTTAACCCGCGCTGAAACAGGCCGCTGCCATGCACCCGGTTGGGCAGAATGCCCGTGCGGCAGGAGATAGGACGCACCTGGTCGAGCTTACGACCATCGACACGCACGCCGTCTTCGACGATTTGACGGCGCATCAGTTTCTTGGTGATGTCTTTGTAGGTGTTGCTAAGCGCCTTGGGGTTGCTGGCGGCGGCGACGCGGATCGGGTCTTCTTCCGGCATCTCGGCAATTTCGGCCACCACGGTGGCTTTCACCGCATCTAGCGCCTCGTCGCGCTCTGGCTTGGTGTACTCAAACTTGGCCAAAATCTGCTTCACCGAGTCTTTGACTTTCTCGGTGATAAAGTTTTCTAGCGTCGGGTCAACCTCCGGCGGCTCGGCGGTGACAATCTCAATGCCCAGCTCGGCGATCAAATCGCGCTGGGCCTGAATCAAATCGCGCACGACCTCGTAGCCAAAGTCAATCGCCTCAATGATGTCCTGCTCTGGCAGCTCGTTGGCTCCAGCTTCCACCATGATCACGCCATCAGGGGAACCAGCCACAACTAGATCCAAATCGCCCGTCTCAATTTCTTGGTAGGTGGGGTTGATGATAAAGTCATCGCCCACCAAGCCAACGCGCACAGCTGCCATCGGGCCATAAAACGGAATCTTGGCCAGCAGCGTCGCGATCGAAGCGCCCGTCACGGCCAGCACGTCTGGTGGCACTCGCTCATCTAGCGCCAGCGTAGTCGCTACAATCTGGATGTCGTCACGCATCCAGCCGGGAAACAGCGGGCGCATCGGACGGTCGATCAGGCGGCTAATTAGCGTGGCGCGCTCTGGCGGGCGGCCTTCTCGCCGCAAAAAGCCGCCTGGAATGCGTCCAGCGGCATAGAGTCTCTCTTCGTAATCAACCAACAGCGGCAGAAAATCAATCCCTTCCCGTCCTGACGCTCTTGTAGCGGTCACCAAAACTGCGGTGTCTTCCGACTGAACCAAAACCGAACCGCCTGCTTGGGGCGCGAGTAAACCTACCTTGAGTCGAATATCCCTTCCATCGATGGATAATGACTTATCTACTTCTTGCAGCATGAAGCGCTCAATCCTTCCAATTAACTTCTTACTTCTTCTAATGAAGCAATCGTAACATCGATGCTATTGTACTGATGCCAAACTCATAGAAATAGCGATACTCACAGGAATAGCGACCTTCCGGCAGCTAGCTTGCAGTATGCCTTAACTATTGCTCAATCAGGGTAGTGCAGGGTTAGTGCAGGCCAAAACCGCTGCCCTAGAGTCAATACAACAGATGCTGTAGGGAAGCTAGACCAAGCCTTAAAATCAGATTTTTACTAGAACTAGGGCGAACGAAGGGACTTGAACCCTCGAATGGCGGAATCACAATCCGCTGCCTTAACCACTTGGCTACGCTCGCCATCGATTAGTAAGTATAGCAGGCTAGGGTTGAGTTGGGCTACTGTCTCTTGAACTCTCTCAAAAACGCCAGCTCAACCCTGAGACAAGCAGGCTACCCCAAACCCCAAACAGCAGTCCAAAGCCGCTGCCAGAGCGAAATGGGTGTAATCTGAATAGATGGCAGCCGACGGCGAATATCAGAGAGCTGCCAGCCTGTGAGCTGCGCTAGAGTCTGCGCCTGCTGCTCAAAGCGACGCGGCAGCTCTCGCTGATACTGGCGACCCGCAGGACAGCGAGCCGTCTCTGTCGTTTCTGTAAACGGATGGCGCAAAACGTAGCGTCCCTGGAAAAAGCTGCGGTTGCCCGTCTGCTGAAAGCTTAAGTCCTCTGGAAAGCGGTCGCGGCTGTAGCGGATATGTAGTCGGGTGAGGAAAACGCTAGTCGGGCGGCTCCAGTCAGGAGCACGATTGGGATTGGGCAGCCAAAATACGCCAGCCTGCCGCAGCTCTGCGGGGGTCAGTGGCTCTGCCGAACAGGGATCGCAGCCAGCCATGTCCCAGGCATATTCCAAAAACGCTACGTTGCGCCCCTCGCGCTCGTAGGCTTTGCCAAACATTGCCTTATAAAACCCGCTGAACTCATCTTGCACAAACAGCGGCAGTTCGGCATCTGAAGGAATCTTGACCGTGCGGTAGTTGGTCACTTCTGCCTGCCCTTCAGGCGACAGAATATAGACAATTAGATCCTGCGCTGCGGTTGCATTCAGCATCCCCAGCCGGATTGGCAGCATAAACCGAGGCGACTCATACTGGATTTGCAGCGGACGCAGCGCCTGAAACCCAGATGACTCATATTCTTCTAGGTTGACCTTGGCCACAAAAAACTTGAGATTCTGGCGGATATAGGGCTGTAGCAAGCGATCTGCGCCTGCTGGCATCCGATAGCCGTTTTGGCGCAGCCAGGTTGCTAATCCGTGCGACTCACGAGCGCTGAGCACCACAATCTCATATTCGCCCACCGAAAACTGCGATTCAACCGTCACCCCCAATGCCCGACTGCTGCTTTTTTGGACTGGAGCCTCGGCTAGAGGAGCTGCCGCACTCGACCGATCCCAGATTTCAAAGTCAGGCGGAGCGCAGGGATCAGGATCAAAATATTCGACTAGGCGCGGAGCGCTAAAGGCGTCCAGTCGCGCCATGATGCTGGGCTCAGCCACCTGCACCTGATCGGGCTGCAAAACCACAGGTACGGGCACCACCATAGCAAAATCTCTGACCTCGCCCTGATAGTCGTTGGCCATCGTTAATACAGTTTGACTCCCGCTGCGAGCAATTGCCACCTGCGAGGCTTGGTTATAGAGCTGAGCATCGGCTTTAGCCACATAAAAGCCGCAGAAAGCTGAGGCTTCGGGGGTGGCAATGGCGCAGAACATACTAACGATTAGCGCAATCCAGAGTGAACGAATCAGATTCATAGCTATAGAATTCCAGGTGAATGTTGCGAATACTGTAATGTTACGTTAGCTTCAGATTCAGATTTAGCGTCTGGCTTGGCATCTGACTTTGCATCTGCCTTGATAGGTGGTTGCCAGGTGAAGCGAGCCGCAGGCCAGAGCCGATCAATCAAGCTGCCCAACGGCGCGAGCAGAAACAGCGCCCAAAATGCTGCCGTCGAGATGAAGCAGAAATTTCGCAGCCAGAAGGTGAGGCCAGCAATTCCCAGAGCCCAAATCATCCGTCCGGTTCGCGAGTCTGGGATGCTGCGCGGATCGGTGATCATGAAAAAGGCAAACACCAGCAGAGAGCCACTGCTCAAGCGATGTAGCCAAACATCCCAGCTCCAGCCCAGCCATAGGTTGCGAGCCGCCTCCAGTCCGGCATAGCTGCCTAAAAACAGGCCCGTTGTATCCCAGCGACCCGCCAATTTTGTCACCAGCCCGCCCAGCCCCAAGAACAGCAGTGCATAGCTGCTCTCTTCGCCCCACTGACCGGGCGACACCCAGGCAGAGGTCAGCGTCAGGGCAATCACAATGCCAAAATTGCTGGGGTTAAATAGATGCTTGTGGTTGACCCTGAACAGAAACTTGCTAGAAATGGCGATACTGCCAGCCAACGCCATCGGCAGCCAGCTCTCCGCACGCAGCAGCAAGCTCAAGCCCAGTGAGGTAATCAGCGCGCTTGGCAGGCTAGAAACCAGCGCGCTAACCTCACGGCGGCAGGCCAGCATCCAGCCCGTTTGGACAGTTAGACAAGTCAGAATCGTCACGCCAATATTCACAGGCTGAAGCGACCAGTCTCTGGTGAAGATGCCCAGACCTAAAAACAGCAGCAGACAGAAGATTTGCGAAAATCGAGCGTCAGCGATCAGCATAGGCAGTAGTCCAGGTGAGTTGCATGAGCTGACCGTTATTATCAGCGTAGCTATCAGGCTAGTTGAGCGGCGTTGCAGTTTAGGTAACGCCAGCTGCCGCCGGTAGTGTCCTGAAGGTAAGGGTAGAAGCTGAATCAAAAGCATAGAACCTTTAGAGAATCTAGCTTTCGGCTCCTTTAGTTCCTACTCTCCCTGCCCTTCAGGACACGACCCTCAATTTCAGGCTTATCAACTCTTTTCCAGTTCAGCACCTGATAGTTCACTCATCGGTTTTTGGCTCCGCCGTCCAGAAGCTCTGGTTGAAAGGCTCTCCCGGAATTGCCGTGGAACGCGCTAGGTATGGTGTTTAGTGATGCCAAACTTGTCATAGCCATCGAGGTCGAGTGACAGTCTCTGAAAGAGTCGGTTCACATCAGAAATACCGTAGCATCGTCGCTTCATCACCTTGACCCGATTGTTGAATCCTTCCACAAACCCGCTCGTCCATCTCTCCAAAAAAGGCGTTGCTGAATAGCAGGATGAATTAGGTAGGCACCGGGACATCCCAGAATTTAAGATAATGAAGTAGCAACCGAACTGAGTGCTTCAGCCTTTCTACTGTCTTTGAATAGCACAATGTCTTGCGGTGCAGTCGGCATTGACATACATTTGAGACATCCGTGTTGAGACATTCGTGTTTGACTTCATTGCTGTAACCTTAACGGGAGGTGTAATGTTCGATGAATTGTCGGCCACCTTCCACAGAAATGTGATTTTGTTTACATCTTCGGTTACCATTTTTCCAGATATGCGTAGATTTGCACTCTGGGCATTGCATCACAACCAACCTCAATTCATCCCTTCATTACGCAACGCTAGGCTTTGAGCCAGAACAATTACCTGCTCCAAGCACGATGGCAGAAATCCTGAATTGAATGGGATATCGTCTGAGGAAAGTGGTCAAAGCAAAACCAAGAAAACTGCTAGAAACGAACGAGATTTTCAAAAATATTACCCGCTACAATGAACAGCGAAATAATGTTAGTGTTAAGCGATTAAGTGTCGATTGCAAAGCAGTGATCAGTATTGGGGATTATGCTAAAGGTAGGAAAGAGGCAATTCTCTAGCGAGTGATCATGACATGGGTTGCGAAGAAAAATATATTCCCTGTGGCATCGTCGATAAAGATACTGGGGCACTGCACATTAGTTTTGGGAGTTCTTATAAAACGAGTGATTTTATTGTAGATATTTTATTGTGGATATAGTAGAGCAATGGTGGGCAACTCTCAATCCAAAACTTGCTATTTTGAAAAAACTCAGGTATCTGAAACCCGCATTCCTTTGTTAGCGTGCTGTGCATGAAGCCTCGGTTTTTAGTACAAGCGTTTTAAAGTGAGAATTGCTGCTCTTTGATGCCTAATTTAATCTCGTCACCTATAGACGCTAGACTGACGATAGGCTTAGCTTGCGGCTTTGAGCTTGGGGAACCTAGCTGCCCGGTTCTAGCTCTAAATCTCCAATGCCTTTAAAGATGCTCCCTCCATGAATGTTTTATTGATCTATCCGCTGTTTCCCAAGAGCTTCTGGTCATTTGAGAAAACGCTGGCTTTACTCAATCGCAAGGCCATGCTGCCGCCGCTAGGACTGGTCACCGTAGCCGCAATTCTGCCGCAGAGCTGGAGCTTCAAGCTGGTGGATCGCAACATCCGCGAGATTAGCGAAGCCGAATGGGACTGGGCTGATTTGGTGATTCTGTCGGCCATGATTGTCCAGAAAGCAGACCTGCTGGAGCAAGTGCGGCAGGCCAAGCAGCGCCACAAGCGAGTCGCCGTGGGTGGCCCTTACCCAACTGCCTTGCCCCAAGAAGCCGCAGAAGCCGGGGCTGACTATTTGATTTTGGACGAGGGCGAAATCACGCTGCCGCTGTTTGTCGAGGCAATTGAGCAGGGCAAGCCAAGCGGCAGGTTTCGCGCCGACGGCAATCGGCCTGACGTGACCACAACGCCGATTCCGCGCTTTGATCTGCTGGAATTTGATGCCTACGCCGAAATGTCGGTGCAGTTTTCGCGAGGCTGTCCGTTTCAGTGTGAGTTCTGCGACATTATTGTGCTCTATGGGCGCAAGCCGCGCACCAAAACCCCAGAGCAGCTCTTGGCCGAACTCGATCGCCTCTGTGAGCTGGGCTGGAACCGCAGCATTTTTATGGTGGACGACAATTTTATCGGCAACAAGCGCAACGTCAAGCTGTTTTTGCAGCAGCTCAAGCCCTGGATGCAGCAGCATGGCTATCCGTTCTCGTTTGCTACCGAAGCCTCCGTGGATCTGGCTCAAGATCAAGAGCTGATGGACTTGATGGTGCAGTGCAATTTTGGAGCGGTGTTTTTGGGAATCGAAACGCCGGATGAAGAGAGTCTAACGCTCACCCAAAAGCACCAGAATACGCGCGACTCACTCAGCGATGCGGTGCTGGCGATTACCCGATCTGGGCTGCGGGTCATGGCGGGCTTTATTATCGGCTTTGACGGCGAAAAGACGGGAGCCGGGGCGCGCATCGTCAAGTTTGTGGAGCAGACGGCGATTCCAACAGCGCTGTTCAGTATGCTGCAAGCCTTACCCGATACGGCACTCTGGCATCGACTAGAGAAAGAAGGTCGCCTGCGGAGTAAATCAGCGGCCATCAACCAAACTAACCTGATGAACTTTGTGCCCACCCGTCCGCTTGAAGAGATTGCCCAAGAATATATCGAGGCGTTCTGGCAGCTCTACGATCCGGTGCGGTTTCTCGATCGCGCCTATCGCCACTACCGGATTTTGGGCGAAGCCACCTATCCCAAAAAAGGCAAAAAATCGGCCAAAAAGCTGGACTGGGTGACGCTGAGAGCGCTGCTGACAATTTGCTGGCGGCAGGGGATCCGGCGTGAAACCCGCTGGCAGTTTTGGCGCAATTTGTTCAGCATGATGCGGCATAATCCGGGCGGGGTGAGCAGCTATCTAGCAGTCTGCGCTCAGATTGAGCATTTCCTGGAATATCGTCAGATTGTCCGCACTGAAATTGAAGCGCAGGTAGCGGAATTTTTGGCAGCTGAAACCGCAGAACGGGCGAAGTCTCTCGTCTGAGAATATGCTGACGAGTGCAGGCATCATAAAATCAGAACAGCTAATTTAGAGCGCCATTAAAGCATCAGTTAGCATGACGCTTTCGGTTGTGATTCTTTGCCACAATGAATTTGGAATAATTGGGCGCATCGTGCAGGCTGTGCGATCTGGCCCGATTGAAGACGTAGAGATTATCGTTGTCGATGACTGCTCGACAGACGGCATCCGCGACCTGCTGCAATCGCTCAATGATCGGGTCGATCAGATTTTTTATCATCCTCAAAATCGCGGCAGAGGCGCGGCACTCCGCACCGGATTCGCGGCGGCCACAGGCAAGATTAATTAGTGAACCAGCCGCGCTCTGGCTGCGAGATCTGGCGAGATTATTGATGCGGTGGCTCATCTAGCCGAGCCTGATAGGTTTTACCGCGCTGCGGTTCGCCCCAAATCACGGTTTCCTGCTTGTAAATGGCAATTCCCGGCTTCGCGCCTTTGGGCTTATAGACAAATTTTGGCTGGGTGTAGATGACTGGAGCCTGGTCGCTCTGACGGGCACGGCTGTAGTAAGCTGCCAAATCTGCCGCAACCTGCAAGTCGGCATCTGCGGCCACCGCCCCCGGACTCACCCGCAGCAGCAGATGGCTTCCCGGAATTTCCTGAGTGTGAAACCAGAGGTCATAGTCGCCCGCTAGCCGAAAGGTGAGCTGATCGTTTTGGCGATTGTTGCGGCCAATTAGCACCTCAAAGCCGCTGGGGGTAGAGTATCGCAGATAGGGCGTCTCAGGCAGACTGACGCTGCGGTAGCGCTGTTCAGGATCCTCTAGGTAGCCCTGCTGGATCAGCTCGGCGCGGATCTCAGTTAGCGAGGCCAGGTCGGCAGGGCTGTGGTAGCTATCCAGCTGCATGAGCGAGGCTTCCACCTGCTCTAGATAGTCCAGCTCCGTCCGCACCTCGACGAGCAGTGGCTCAACCGCCGCTCGCGAACGCTTCAGCTTCTGGTGACGCTTATAAAAAGCCTGGGCGTTTTGAACGGCGTTTTTTTCCGGCTCCAGCTTGATTTTGACGGGCGCTGCGGTTTCGAAATCTGCCAGCGTAATTTCGCTCATGCCGGGTTGCCATGCGTGCAGATAGGCCATCAGCAGATCGGCCTGCTCCCGGTAGCGATCAGCTTGATCCGACTGCGCCAGCCGCCCCCGAAAATCTGCCGCCTTGACGCTGAGCTTTTTAATTAAATGAGTCAGCCGCTGCCTAATCTGGTGGTGCAGCTGCCCAAACTCCTGCTGGTTGAGCGCGTCGCTGTAGTAGCGGTGCAGAAGCGTTTGCAGGTTTTCTGGCTGATATTTGCCCCAGCCCAATACTGTATAGCCACTCCGCCTCCCGGCTTCGCTTAGCCATCCCGGCTGAAACTGCTGCTGCTTCAGCGCCTGCTGCCAGTCCTGCCAGCCTGCAAACAAGCGCTGCCAGTCGGCCAGACTTAGCTCAGCAGTAGACTGCTCTGGATCTAGCCCTGCCTCTGCCGCCATTGAGGCCACCAGCGAGCTACTCAGCCCCCGATAGTTTTTGAGCAGGCTGCGCTTGAGAGCAGCAGGGATCAGCGCCAGTCGCTCCTGCCAGCGCTCAAACGACTCCTCCAGCGCAGGCATGGCATGGTTCAGGGCGGGCGGCAGCGCGTAGGGTTGACCTGTTTGGATTGGGCGCAGGCTGGACTGCTGACTGCTGACCTGATGCGCGGCACTAATCACCAGATTGTCCTGGTTTGCTAAAATCACGTTGCTGTAGTTGCCCATGATCTCCACATAGAGATGCCAGAGCAGTGGATCGCCGGGGCGCTGAGCAAACTGTAAGTCTACGACCCGCTCCCAGTCGGCCACGGGCGCAATTGCCACCAGCGCCAGCCCGCCCAGCTGATGCCGCAGCTGCTGACTAAAGGTAAAGGTGTCCGGAATCCGCGGCGGAGAGTCGCCAATACAGATACGCGCCGCCTGTGGATGCCAGCAGAGCGTCAGCCAGCCTCGCCGCTCTAGGGTACGCAGCCCCAGATAGAGCAGATGCCGATCGCGCTGATAGACCTGCTCTAGACGGGCGGGCAGCCAGCTAGCGCGGAGGTCGGCGGCAGCGGCAGTAAGGGTGGTGAAGTCAAGAGGCTGCATATGAAGTGATTATGAAATGCGAGAATCAGCAGTTTTGAGGCGGCAGTCCGCAAATTTTGTCGATACCATTGAAAAATAATCCTCTCACGCAGTCTGACTGGTTAGGCTACCTCGGTTCACTTATGGATATTCGGCTAATTAATATTGGATTTGGCAACATCGTCTCTGCCAATCGAGTCATTGCGATTGTCAGTCCAGAGTCAGCTCCGATTAAGCGGATCATTAGCGATGCGCGCGAACGGGGTCAGTTGATTGATGCAACCTATGGGAGGCGGACGCGAGCGGTAATCATTACAGATTCAGGTCATGTCGTGCTTTCGGCGATTCAGCCAGAAACAGTGGCGAATCGGTTTGTGGTGAGCAAGGAAGGGCAGACGGATACTTAGGTCACAGGCTCAGGTCACAGGCTTAGGTCATAGCTCGGTTCATCTCGGTTCATCCTATCGCTTGTTGCCTTTGAGTAGCTTAGCGACTGACTGGGCAAATCGACGATGTTAGGTAAAATAAAATACAATCTGAGATTCTTGGGGTGGTACAAGCATGGCAAAAGGCAAACTCATTGTGTTGACCGGCCCCAGCGGGGTCGGCAAAGGAACATTGCTGCGTTCGCTGATGCGGCGGCATCCTGAGCTATACCTATCAATTTCAGTGACGACGCGCCAGCCGCGAGCGGGTGAGCTGCATGGGCGAGACTATTATTTTGTGTCTCGGCCTGAGTTTGAGCGAATGGCGGCGAATCAGCAGCTTTTGGAATGGGCAGAGTTCGCCGGGAACTGCTATGGTACGCCGCGTTTGGCGGTTGAGAAGCAGATTCAGCGGGGCAGATGGGTGGTGCTGGAAATCGAGCTAGAAGGGGCAAGGCAGATCTTTGAGGGCTTCTCAGACGCGCTGGGCATCTTTATTTTGCCGCCTTCGATGCGGGAGTTGGAGCAACGGCTGCGGCAGCGGGCTTCGGAGTCGGAAGAGGCAATTTTGCGGCGACTGGAGCGAGCTAGAGCTGAGGTGGATGCCGCAGATGAGTTTGATGTGCAAGTGGTCAACGATAGCTTAGAGCGGGCGCTGGATCAGATTGAGGCAGCGCTATTTGTGGCTCCTGAGCCGGAGATTGTTGCGGTTTGAGGTCGTGAGGTAGGGGCTGTTTTATGGCTGGAGATTTGGGGTTCCGAGCCGAAATGCTTGGGGGCGAGCAGCCCCCAAACCCTCGGCAGGGACGGCAGTCCGCCCCTACAACCCCGACTAAGGGTATATCTGTATGTATCTCAGTTTCGCTTCGCCTCGTGGGGTTTTAAACTTGTCCCTCCGTGACGCGAGGCCGGAAACCTGCCTGAGTTTTACAGTTCTACGCGACGCAAATACGCGACGCAAACAATAGAACGCAACAAAACAATGCCATCCCCTATCTCTGGCGCTGTACAGATACGACACTTTGTGAGGGGGTGTCGGGGGACGACAGCGTCCCCTGACGGGGGTTTGGGGGCCTGCCCCCAAGCATTTCGGCTCGGAACCCAGACTCTCTCCAACCCCCAAACCATCTACCCCGACAGCTTACTCCCGCGTTCCGCCCCCACCGACTTCAGCGTATTCACCTTCGTCGCCAATCCCACCGACTCCAGCAGCCGAATCATCATCCAAGTCGTATCAATCTCCCACCAGCGCCAACCCGACTGCGCCGAATGCGGATAGGCATGGTGGTTGTTATGCCAACCCTCGCCATAAGTCAATAGCGACACCCACCAAAGATTCCGCGACCCATCCTCTGCTGCAAACGTCCGATATCCCCAGCGATGCGTCGCCGAATTCACAAACCAAGTCGAATGCCAAATCAGCACCGCCCGCACAAAAACTCCGTAGATCACAAACGACCAGCCGCCCAGCGCATAGAGCAATAGCCCCAGCGGCAGCTGCAAGATCAAAAAGTTGTGATTCAGCCAGCGATAAAACGGTTGCCGCATCAAATCCTGAGCGTACTTGCCATAGTGCTCCTGCCGAAACGCCTCCGGACTCGGATACAGAATCCACAGCCAGTGACTCCACCAAAAGCCCCGCCGCGCTGAGTACGGATCTTTCACCAAATCTTCAGTGTGAGCATGATGCTGTCGATGCCCCGCCACCCAGAAAATCGGTCCGCCCTGGATGGCCAGCGCCCCAATAATCGCGATCAAATATTCTAGCGGCTTCGGCACCTTAAAGCTGCGATGGCTCAGCAGCCGATGGTAGCCCAAGCAGATCCCAATCCCGCCGCACAGCCAGTGCAGCAAAACCGCCACCCCCAAAGCCGACCAAGAGAAAAACCAGGGAGCCAGCAGCGCCAGCGCGTGAAACACCCCAAAAAAGCCCACGTTTACCCAGCTCAGCGCCGGTTTAGGAGCGGTCAGTGAAGTCATAGAAAATTCCTTTTCAGCCTGCAATGAGAGCCGACTGTAAACGACTGCTACAGAACGACTGCTATAGTAAAATGCAAGTGCTGCTTGCATGAAATTATCCTAACAGCCCCGTCCGCAAAATGCAAGTGCTGCTTGCACGTTATCTTCATCTAGTTTTTTAGTTTTTGTGCCAAGCTTTGCTTACATATTTGCTTACATCTAGGTTTGCAGGCTCCACACAGCTCAAGGCATGGCTCATTCATCTTCTCCGCAATGTCCTCTCAAACGACGCGACAGCGCCTGATCCAAGCTGCTTTAGAGCTATTCGTGGCTCAAGGCGTGAGCAGCACCACTACTCGCCAAATTGCCGCCGCCGCCGAGGTGAACGAAGTCACCCTATTTCGGCAGTTTGGTAACAAGTACGGGCTGCTCTTAGCTGTGATTCAGGAGTCTACTCCCTTTACGCATCTCGGCGAAGCCCTGAGCCAGCGCCTCACCTCAGCCAGCCACTTTGACCAAGCGCTGATGGCCTATGCCAGCCTCTACCTGCGTTCGCTAGAGCAAGTGCCCGAACTAATTCGCTCCCTAATTGGTGAGGCCAACCAGTTTCCGCCCGAAAACCGTGAGGCGCTTGGGGCTCGGCTGACCGAAGCCACCCAGGTGCTGACACGCTATCTGGCTCAGGTCATTGAACAAACAGCCCTCAGCCCCATGCTGCCGCCTGAGAAGCTAGCTAGCCTGTTGAATGGGCTGCTGCTGGGCTATGCCGCTATTGAGTTCACCAGTGAGTTTCATCAGCTCTGGCAAGACCGCGAGGATTTTCTGCAAGGGCTAGTCCAGCTTTTCTTGAGCGCAGTTGTGGCTCCAGCCAGCTCTATTGCCCCTGCCGAAACTGCTGAAATCCCCGAAATCCATGAAATCCACGATCTACCCGCGCCGCTGGTGCAAGAAATTTTGCAGCGGGCGCGCAAGGCTAGCCCCCAGGATTCCGCGCTAGCCTATCTACTGTTTGCCACCGGACTCTCGCCGAATGAACTGGCTAGCCTACAAAGATCGCAGCAGATCAGCAGCAGCCAGCAGCATCTGCTACAGGTCGTGAGCAGCAGCGGCAGTCGGCAGGTGGCCGTCAACCAGTGGATCGCGGGTAGCCGCTATGGTTCTTATCTGAACAATCCGCTGACCAAATGGCTCAAAAGCCGCAAAGATCGCCACCCCGCCCTGTTTATCGATGAAAATGGCCAGCCAGTCACCGCTGAAGCCATTGCCCAACGCTGGCAGGACTGGACAGCCGACCTGCTCACCCCCGACAGTCAGCCGCCTGCTCTCGCTCAAGCCGCTCAAACCTGGGCGGTTGAAATGCTGATGCGCGGCATGAGCCTAGAAAACCTCAGCATTTTGACAGGGCAAGATTTGGCAAAGCTCCAGCCCTATGCCCGTCGCGCCCGTGAAAAGCTAGCAATTGAGCAGGCCATGCAGCTGGATCGCCGTAGCCCTAAAGCCAGCGAGCGCGGCTGAACCGCTCTCAAACCCTGCCAAACCATAATTTGCCGCACCCCTAACGGTAGAATGGGGGACGATTAATTTCCGGTACTCCCCTATGGCTTCAGTTTCGAGCTGCATGGAGGCGCTGCGCGATCGCGGTCAATGCGCCCTGATTCCGTTTATCACGGCTGGCGATCCGGATTTGCAAACCACGGCTGCGGCGCTGAAAATTCTCGATCGCAATGGCGCCGATCTAATCGAGCTGGGAGTCCCCTACTCTGATCCGCTGGCTGACGGGCCGGTGATTCAGGCGGCGGCCACTCGCGCCTTGGCCAACGGCACTCGGCTCGACAGCGTCCTAGCAATGTTGAAGGCGACTAGCCCTGAACTCAACGCGCCCATTGTGCTGTTCACCTACTACAACCCGATTTTAAATCGCGGCGTTGAGCAGTTTTTTCAGGATATTGCCGCTGCCGGAGCTACAGGGCTAGTCGTGCCCGATCTGCCGCTGGAGGAGGTCGAGCCAATCTCACAGGCCGCAGCGCTAGCCGGGATCGAAATTATTCTGCTGGTGGCTCCCACCACGCCCCAAGCCCGCTTTGCCACGATTGCCGAGAAGACGCAGGGCTTTTTGTATCTGGTCAGCGTCACGGGCGTGACGGGAATGCGTACCAAGCTGGAGTCGCGGGTACAGGAGCTGATTACCGATCTGCGCGGCATCACCGACAAGCCAATTGGCGTGGGGTTCGGCATCTCTGAGGCCAGTCAGGCCAAGCAGGTAATGGAATGGGGGGCTGATGCGGTGATTGTCGGCAGCGCCTTTGTCAAACGGCTGGCCGAAGGCTCGCCCGACCAGGGGTTGAAAGCGCTGGAAACCTTTTGCCGCAGCCTTAAAGCCGCAATTTCTGAGTAGGTGATCAGCAGGTTGCGCCGCCATGTCTAACCGCTGGCAGAGGGCATTTGGCTAAATTCCGCTCTTAACTAGACTGTAAGAAGCAATTGAAAAGCACCATGAATTTACAGAACGCCAGAATATTTGCCGCTGCCGTCTGTCTGGTTTTGGGCATGGCTGCGCCGGGTTTAAGCCAGACTTCACCAACGACTCAGCAGGTTTCGCCCGCGACAGCCGCCCCCGAAATCGACAGCTTCAGCGTCGAGCCTATTGCTCAGCTCACCCCCGGTAGCGAGCTGCTGTTTACGCTTCAGGGCACGCCCAGCGCCCAAGCTACTTTCACAATTAGCGATATTGCCAGCAACTTGACCATGCGGGAAGTCGAGCCAGGGGTCTACGAAGGCCGCTATACAATCCGCAGCAGTGACCCAATTTCTGAAAGCACCATCATCCGCGCCAATCTCAGCCAGGGCAGTCAAATTAGCAGTGCGCGTCTGCAAAATTCTTTGACTAGCTCCACCGCCAGCGCTGCTGCCCCCACCGCCACAGCCCCTACCGCTGCTGCCCCTACAGCCGCCATCCCGCTGGAAATCCTCAGCCCAGCCGACAGCACTAAGATTGGCGATAACGTCGAGGTGACAGGCCGCAGCGTTCCCCAAACCACAATCAACGTCAAGGTGCAGGCCAACAACTCGCTGGGTGGCGTAATTGGCATCAACCGCGATGTGTTTGACCGCGACATCCAGACCGACGCGGAGGGCAACTTCCGCTTTGACTTTCAGCCGCCATTGGGGATTTCGGGCACACGCTACGAAATGAGCCTAACAACGGCTAATGGGGGGCAAACGCAGCAGGAGACACTGACGCTCATCCAGCAGTAGCTGCCCGCACTAAGTCCAGTAGAGGATCTGAGCCTGTGGGAAGCGCCGCCCAATCTCGCGCTCAAAAAACTGCTTGAGCCTCTGCATGGTGTCGCGGTCGTAAACATATTTGATGCCGCCAAACTTGTTGCGCTTGATGACGCGGTTTTGCTCGTCCATCTCTAGCTTGCTCTGCGGATACCAGCTTTGCAGCACCTGCTTTGAACCGGGCGTAAATCGATGCGAGATCAGCTCAACGCTCAGATCGCAGTCAAAATCTAGCGCTGACTCAATCTGCTCAAACAGCAGGACATACTGCATCTGCCAGTCCTCGATGGGCATAATCGGCGCAATTACCAGCCCCACCGGGTAGCCAGCTTGCGCTAGCCGTCGCAGTCCTTGCAGTCTGGCCGCGACCGGAGCCGTGCCACCCTCTAGCCGCTGCGAAACGGGCGCAGCATTGACGCTAACTCGGCAGCGGCTGCGACCCTGATGCGGCAGATCGAGCAGGCTCTCCACCGCGTCAAACTTGGAAACCCAGCGCAGAGCTGCCTGTGGGCGCGTCCCAAAATAGCGGATGCATTCGGCCAAGCTGCCAGTCAGGTGCTCAATGCCCAGCGGGTCGGTATAGCAGCTCACCTCAAAGCTGGTGGGGCGACCAGGCTGCTCGTACTGCGCTAGGTTCTCCAAAATCTGCGGCAGGTTGGCATAGGCGCGAATCACGGGTGGCCCGCTTAGACTGCCGGCCAGGTAGCAATACTGACAGTGCGCTGGACAGCCTTCGGCTAGGTGAAACTGCCAGTCGGCGGAGGGTGGAATTGGGCTGAGCTTGAGCTGGCTAGCTGGAGCGGTCACTACGGCCAGCGTCCGCTTAGCGATATCGTAGGTTTCGCGCTCGGTATCGCCCCGCAGTCCAGTGAGTCGATTGCGCGGCAGCTCTTCGATCGGCAAGTTCAGCGCCTGCACCCGCTGCAAGATCTGCTGTCCCCAAGGTTCGTCCAGCGCGGCGGGCGTGAACAAGACCTGTTCCGGCATCCAGAGGCGAGGAGCTGGGCTGGGTAACGGGCTAGAAGATGGGCTAGCGGGCTGAGGCAACGGATTGAGCAATGACGGCATAGTTCTAGACAGACTCTGAATCTCTGCCTATAGTCTGCTGAACTTCTGCCCAAAAATCAGCGCTGGAGAACCGTCTGTCGCTGCCGTAGTAACCGCAAGTTGCCTGGAGCCAGCGCTCGCCGGACGACAAGCGTCTATGCTAAAGGAAGCGCTGGATTGGAGTAGAGCCATGACGTTGACTGCCCAAGAGCTAGAAGCTCAAATGCCAGATGCAACTCAGCTTTTAAGCGATGAGCCGGAACTGGAGAGTTCGCTGCACTATGCTCAGCTAGCGCTACTGGTCAGCTGCCTGGAATGGCTCTGGCGCGACCGTCAGGACTTTTTCATTGGCGCAAACCTGACGGTTTATTTTAGCCGTCAGCAGCTCAAAAACCGTGATTTTAGAGGGCCAGATCTCTTTTTGGTCAAAGAAACAGAGCGCCGCCCTCGTAACTCTTGGGTGGTCTGGGAGGAGGATGGCCGCTATCCAAATCTGATCCTTGAGCTGCTTTCGACTTCAACTGCCACCATCGACCGGGGGCTAAAAAAAGACCTTTATGCCAGTCGGTTCCATACGCCAGAGTATTTCTGGTCTTCGCCGGAGACGCTGGAGTTTGCTGGGTTTTCTCTGGTGGGCAATCAGTATCAGCCGATTCAGGCTAACACGGCAGGCTGGCTCTGGAGTCAGGAGTTGGGGCTATATTTGGGCGTGGTTGAGCGACAGCTGCGCTATTTGAGCGAGGCGGGCGAGCTGATTCCGACTCCGGCAGAAGCGGCAGAGCAGGCGCAGCTAGAATCACAGCGGGCGCAGTTGGAAGTGCAGCAGGCACAGCAGCGAGCGGATGATCTAGCAGCGAGGTTGAGGGCTTTGGGGCTTGACCCTGATACAATCGGTTAGTTTGTTCAGCTTTCAGAAGGCAAATCTTGTGCTTACCCAGCAGGTGACCTATGGTTTCCTCAATATCTGAATGTCCAACCTTAGAGCAGTTTCTTCAGATCCCCAATCTCGATGAGTCGCCAGCCTGGGAATATATCAACGGTGAGGCGATTCAAAAACCCATGGGTGGCGGCAAACACAGTAGGTTACAGAAGCGAATCATTGGGGCGCTTGATCAAGCAGGTGATCAGTACGAGGCGTTTCCAGAATTGCGCTGTACGTTTGGCGGTCGCTCAGTAGTACCCGATATTGTAGTCGTCTCAGGCGACCAAATCCCGCTGGATGCAACAGGCGAAATCTCTAGCAGCGGCATTGACTTTGCACCTCCTTGGGTCATCGAGATTCTTTCGCCGCGTCAGAGCCAAACTAAAGTTACAGGCAAGATTCTGCACTGTATCCGGCATGGCAGCCAGCTAGGGTGGTTAATTGATCCAGAGGAGCGCTCGGTTTTGCTGTATCGCCCTGATCGGCTGCCTGATTTGCTTATGGGAGCAGAGTCAGTAACGATCTTGACTGGCATTGATTGGACTATTTCTGTTGAGCAGATATTTGACTGGTTGAGATAAGCAGCACTGAATCAAAGTTCGCCACTGAGCAGACAGAGATTCGGTCGCTCTAATATCTGAGGGCTATGGTACTATCTCTGATGACGTGCTGACAGTCTGGTTTGGGAAGGGCGTGCTTATGGAGACTCGACAGGAAAAGATATTGGCCTGCCTCGATCCAGCGACTCAGACTGGCCTGGAAATCGGCGCTTTAAGCAAGCCGATTGTCACGTCTAAGATGGGCGATATTCGCTATGTAGACTATGCAACAACGGCGGAGCTACAGGCCAAATACGCGGCTGACCCCAACGTCGAGACTGAAGACATCGTTGAGGTGAACTACATCTGGGGCGAAAAGCGGCTGGTTGATCTGGTCGGCGATACGCGCTTTGACTATGTGATTGCCTCACATGTGATTGAGCATGTGCCGGATTTAATTGGCTGGCTGAAAGAGATTCATGCGGTGCTAAAACCGGGCGGCATCTTGTCGTTGGCGATTCCAGACAAGCGCTATTGCTTTGATTACTTTCGGCAACTCACGCAGCCTGCTGATGTGGTGGATGCTTATTTGAGACATCAGCGCAAGCCGGGGCCGCGGCAGGTATTTGAGTTTTTTTCGCAGATGGGATTTTGGCAGGGGCACTATGCCTGGGGACAAGATCCAAGCTTTAGATCAGAAGATGTGCTGCGGGTACGGTCAGATCTCGAAGCTTGGCAGGCGACGAGCCGTGTTGTGGCAAGTGAGTCATATCATGACGTTCACTGCTGGGTGTTTACACCCGATTCTTTGACAGAGCTGCTGAAAACGCTGATTCAAATCAATCTGTTTGACTTTAAAGTAATCAAGTTTTATCCACCTGAAGGCTGCGAATTTCACCTTGCTCTGGAAGCGTTAGACCTCAGTAAAGATGAGAATGTTCGCCAGCAGATGCAGCTTGAAAGTCTGTTAGGTATTTCCTTAGAGCCTAAAGCTCCGAGTCTCCAGCAAGATCCTCAAGGCACTACGGCTCAGCTAATTACGGCTGTTCAAATCTCTACGGCTGAGCTGGCCAGAGATCAGGAGCGGTTGAAACAGAGTCGAACCAACTTAAAGCGGCTGAAAGCTGATAAGCAAAGGCTTCGGCAGAAGGTGCAAAACTTGCAGGCTGAGTTGGCAAACCGCGAGCAGGAGATTGCAGCGATGCAGAGCAGTAAGTTTTGGAGGCTGCGAACAGGGTGGATACGATTGAAACAGCTTTCATAATCCAGAGCTTGCCTTTCAATCAGCAGACAAAATATTAAAAACACGATTAAAGAGTAAGGTACTACAGTTTAATCCATTTAGCAGGCATAGATAGAAATAGAGGATGCTGATCTTAGATAAAAATAAGCAAACCTGCGAAAATGCAAAAGTCTTTTGCACCTCAATGTAGAGAACAGGGACTACATCAGAGGCATTCAAGCAGAAACCAAAACTTAAGATCGCTTTTTCTAATTTAGTTAAAACTATGAAGTATGACATACCAAATGTCCAGACCTTTGAGCATACCAAGATCGTAGGAATTGAAAATATAGAGTTTGGAAAGGATGTAATTATTGATGATTTTGTTTTTATCTACGCAAAGAGCAAAATTAGGATAGGTAACTATGTTCACATCGCTTCATTTAGCTCAATAACGGGTGGTGAGAGCTTAGTTATGGAGGATTTTTCGGGACTTTCCTCTGGTGTCAGGATTTTTACAGGGTCAGAGGACTTTTCAGACTGGGGCTTTGGAAACCCTACAATTGATGAAAAATACAGAAATGTCAGGCGTGATTCAGTGTATATCGGGAAATTCTGTGTTGTTGGTGCAAATAGCGTTATCTTGCCAGGAGTCACTATTGGAGAAGGCGTTTCAGTTAGTGCAGGTTCCGTTATCAGTAAAAACTTAGAGCCATGGGGCATATATGTTGGCAATCGGAGATATAAAAATCGCAATCGAGAGGGGATTCTTGCAACCTACACAAGGTTCTTAGAGGAGCAGGTTCAGGATTAGAACAGGATTAGAATATGAGTCTCTGCGATTCTGCTGAGGCATTGTGCTAGACAGAGTCATAGGAGTTACTGATGTAGATCAAATTCATGAAAGATCAAATTGACGAATTAGCTGTTTTTGGTGGAACGCCTGCTTTTCAGGAAAAGCTCTATGTGGGGCGTCCTAATATTGGCAATCGCGAGCAAATCTTGCAGCGGATTGCTGATATGCTAGATCGGCGCTGGCTATCGAATAATGGCCTTTATGTTCAGGATTTGGAGAAGCGAATTGCGAAGCTGCTAGATGTCAAGCACTGCATTGCCATATGCAACGCTACCGTAGCGCTAGAGATCACCTCAAGAGCCTTGGATTTAACCGGTGAGGTGATTGTGCCGTCCTTCACCTTTATTGCCACGGCTCATGCGCTTCAGTGGCAGGAAATTACGCCTGTCTTTTGTGATATTGATCCAGTGACGCATTGCCTCAATCCTTGGCGAATTGAGTCGATGATTACACCTCGGACAACTGGCATTGTTGGCGTACATCTGTGGGGACATCCTTGCAACACTGAAGCCTTGACAGAAGTTGCCTCCAAACACAATTTGAAGCTGATGTTTGATGCCTCTCATGCGTTTGGTTGCTCGCATAACGGCACTATGATTGGCAATTTTGGCGATGCAGAGGTGTTCAGCTTTCATGCCACTAAGTTTATCAACGCCTTTGAGGGCGGAGCGGTGGTCACTAACAACGACGATCTAGCCACCAAAATTCGCCTGATGAAAAACTTTGGCTTTGCTGGCTACGACAACGTCACCTATATTGGGGTCAACGGCAAAATGAACGAGGCTTGCGCCGCCATGGCTCTGACTTCTCTAGAAAGCCTGGATGAATTTACTCAGATCAACTATCGCAACTACAAGTGCTATCAATCAGAGCTAGCCGGAATTCCTGGACTCAAGCTCTATGCTCATGACGAAGCTGAAAAGCGCAACTATCAGTACATTGTGGTGGAGATGGAGGAGTCTGTGACCCAAGTAAGTCGAGATCAGATCGTTAAAATTCTCCATGCTGAGAATGTGATGGCTCGTCGCTATTTCTATCCGGGCTGTCATCGCATGGAGCCTTACCGCTCTTACTTTCCCCATGCAGGGTTGTTGCTGCCAGAAACTGAACGCCTAACCGAGCGAGTGCTAGTGCTGCCGACGGGAACCGCGATTGATGAGTCAGATATTCGGTTGATCTGCAAGATTCTGCGATTTGTACTAGCACATGGAATCTCGATCAGAAAACAGCTTCAGTCAGCTTTGAAACCCGCTCATTTTGCTGAAAACCAAGGAGAATTCCAGTGCACAAAACACTAACTCCAAAAGTCAGCGTAGCAATAATTACTTATAATCACGAGAAGTTTATCGCTCAAGCGATTGAGAGTGTTTTAGCGCAGGAGATTAACTTTGACTACGAGATTATTGTAGGTGACGACTGTTCAAATGACAGCACACCCAGTATTTTACTTTCGCTACAACAGCAACACCCTGGACAAATTCAGCTGTTTCTAAATCAGACAAATTTGGGAATGCACAAGAATTTCGTGCAGATCTTTACAGCCTGTCGCGGACAGTACATCGCGCTACTAGAGGGTGACGATTATTGGGTATCAAGCCAAAAGTTACAGAAGCAAATTAATTTCCTGGATGAGCATTCAGACTATGCGCTTTGCTTTCATGATGCTCTGATCGTATTTGAAGACCAGCAACATCCAGAGACAAAGTTTTGTCCATCCGATCTACTAGAGACTCCAGATATAGAACGTCTATTTCAGGTTAACTACATTCCGACCGCTTCGGTCATATACAGAGCTGGATTGGTGCAACAGCTGCCCGATTGGGTATTTGAGCTAAAAATGTTAGATTGGCCGCTGCATTTACTGCATGCTCAGTGTGGTCAGATGAAGTACATTGACGAGATTATGTCAGTCTATAGAATACATAAGGATAGCGTCTGGTCTTCGCAAAAACCTGTTTGGCAGGCTAAAGAGATAATCAAAATGATGCAAGCGGTCAGCCAAAATTCTAGCCCTAAGTACAAAGATACTATAGATATCAGTATCAACTACTTTCACGAAATGCTGCTGGTCGCCTATGAACAGGAACGCCAAAACCTCCCCACCCTAACCGCAGAGCTATTTACAACTCCACTTATGTCTCAAGATTTAGAGAAGGCAGAATTTATACCTGATGAGCGTAATAGTTCTGCCCCCGATTGGGGAGGATCTGTTCTCTACGGTTCTCCGGCAGATCCAATCCCGTTTGCCGAAGATGATTATGTCTCTCCTGGATTTGCTCAGGTCAAACCTGACTATTGTTTTCCAAACATGATTCCTGGGGATGTTAACAGCGCCTCTTGGCCATACTTAAGGCGAGAAATTCCGCACAACTGGTATGTTGATCGGCGTAGTGCTCAAGTCGGGTTTCTCAATCGGGATGAGGCTCATATCCTATACAATACGGCGCTTAAATTCAAGGGTCAAGCAGCATTAGAGATTGGCTGCTGGTTGGGTTGGTCAGCCTGCCATTTGGCATTAGCTGGAGTCATATTGGATGTTATCGATCCGGTGCTCGAAAAATCAGAATTTAATGAGAGCATTGTCTACTCACTCAGACGAGCAGGGGTGCTGGATCAGGTTCACTTAATCTCCGGCTATAGTCCTGAGCAAGTCTACAGGCTAGTAGATCAAACGCAGCGTAAATGGCCTCTAATCTTTATTGACGGTAATCATGATGCTCCAGGCCCCCTAGAAGATGCACAAGTCTGCGAGCAGTTTGCTGCAGAGGATGCCTTAATCCTGTTTCATGACTTGACTTCTCCAGATGTCGCTCAGGGACTAACTTATCTGAAGCAGCAAGGTTGGCAAACTAAAATCTATCAAACTATGCAGATCATGGGCGTAGCGTGGCGCGGCAATGTCGAACCTGTTGATCATCAGCCCGACCCTCGTGTTTTCTGGCAAATCCCAACGCACTTACGAGATTTTCTCGTTGATTCACCACTACATATAGATCCTCAATTGAGCCGCTACCAAGAGGAGCTAGATCGTTTGCGCGATATGGTTCGGGCGGAGCAAATCGAACTAAAAAACTTATGGAAAGCTACAGCTCAATCTAGTGAGCAAGTGCAAAAAACTCAAATTGCACTTGAGCAGTCTCAGGCTCTGAGTGAAGAGCGTCATCTCTGGATTGAGCAGCTTCAGTCAGGTAAAGACTGGCTAGAGAATCAGGTCAAACTTACGCAAGCAGCACTGGAGCAATCTCAGGCTTTAAGTGAAGAGTGCTATCGTCAAATTGAGCAGCTTCGAGCAGAAAATAATCGACTAGAAGAGCAAATAGAGTCGATGCAAGCAAGCCTTGAGCACTCTCGCACGGCGTTTGAGAAATCTCAGACAGCAAATTCAGTCCAAATGGCTGCCAATGCTCGACAAGCTGAACAGGTTCAACGACTGAAATTGCAGAAGCAGAAGTTGCAGATGCGGTTGAAACAGAAAGACTTTGAGTTGCGAGAGTCCTGGGAGAAAATTGAGGCAATGGAAAGCAGCAAATTCTGGAAACTGAGGAAAGGCTGGTTTAAGCTCAAGGAAACTCTTGGGGGATATCGCTATTGGTTGAAACACAATTCTTAAAACCAAATAGACTAATTTATCTCATAGTCCTTATCGAATGAGCTGACAAAATTGCAAGGATACCTGGCATGAACCCGCTACTAATTGCATCATATAAGCTTTCTCAGGTGAGCCCTCGACCGCTTCGCATTCTTTTTGCTAAATCAAAGCGGGATGACTTTGACGAGCTTTACATTCGCAACATGTTCTCACCATGGACTTCGTGGGCGCATGTTATTGGAATTGTGTCATTTGAAAATCTCACCAAAGCTATAGAACTTAACTTTATTGATACTCCCCGTAGTCGAGTAACATCTGTGCTCGTTCTGCTTGACTCAAATGATCAAGCAGAACTTGGTGATATAACCCATTTGGCCACAAGTAAAGGAGTTGTTGTAATTACAAGTGATTTCCCTGAATTTGGCACTCTCGACAATGATTTCTGTCGGGAAGTTGCTCATCATGATTTTGAAATTGGTGGCAAAAATGAATGGGATGGTAAGTTGACTAAGTATAGTCATTATATGCTTCGTCTGTTGAGCAAGACACACTCAAAAGACTCTTTTCCCCTTCATGTATATCAAGAATTGCTAGCTATTCAGCATCAAACCCAAGCCTTTCCCCTTGAGGCGCTTGACTTGGGCTGCGGTCCGCTCTCTTGGCTCAGATGGGGGGTAACTCAGGGGTTGCTTCGAGTTACTGGGATTGATCCTCTATTAGAGGTCTATGAAACAGTGCTGGCGCGTCATGGACTCGACTTGATTCCGCATCTACTCCCCAGTGAGAGGCATTCGGTTAGATTTGAAGAATTTGACCATAAATCTGTATCCGCAAAGTTTCACCTTGTGTACACTAACAATGCTCTTGACCACACTCAAGATCCGCCGACAGTGATGACTCAACTTGCCACAGTGCTTTCTCCTCAAGGTATTGCTGTTGTTCAAGTGGCGACTAACGAAGGAACTCGGCAAAACTGGGATCAACTGCATAAATATGACATTTACTATGCTAATAATGTAATCAACTGTCGGAACCAATCTGGCGATACTCAAACCCTAGTTAGTTCAGAAACGCCATTACGCCTTCATAAAATAATTTCCGAGACTGATGAATCCCTGATTTTTTCGGCAATACGGCATCCGAATTTACCCCTAGATAGGACACCGCAAATTCTAGCCCACTCAATAACTCCTCAGCCCAAGTCACAGCAGATTGAACATGAGGCTAGCAAAGCTATGCTAGAGTCTACCTCCGTCGTGAGCGCGGATGAGACAAAACTACAGGCTAGGCTGCGTCAAGTGCAGGCTCAGAATCAGCAATTACAGAGAAAATTACAGCAATCTGAGCAAACCCACTGTGCGCTTGTCCAGGCAAAGGAGCGGATTGCTGCCATGGAGAGCAGCAAGTTTTGGCAGGTCAGAACTCAATGGATTAAGTTGAAAAATCGTTTAGGCTTGCCTGAGTAGTGATTTAATAAGAGGGAGTTGTGGGATTTATCAAGCCTTAATGGTTCACTTCAACTTTGGAGCAGCACATGGCGCGTCGGCAGAAAGTATGTATCATCACGCCTGATATCATCGGCCCCATAAAAAATGGCGGTATTGGTACACATTGCTTCTATTTAGCTAAGTTCTTAGCTCAGGAGATGCAGCAGGATGTCACAGTCGTCTTTACTGGCCCGTTTGAAATTGGCTCGGTAGATTCCTGGCGCAAATACTATCTGTCAGAATTTAGCATCCAGTTTATTTCTGAAGCTGAATTGTCGCCGCTGTTTTATGGACATGGGCATGGCGGTAAGTGGTTTATCCTACGCTCGCAAAAAGTTTATCACTGGTTGAAAGATCAGGATTTTGATGTCTGCTATTTTCAGGAGTGGCACGCTAACGGTTTTATCTCAATCCAAGCTAAAAGAACCGGATTAGCGCTGCATCATACCAAACTAGTTTGTATGGCTCATAGTTCTAGTCAGTGGATTCGCGAGGGCATGCAGCTCTTTCCGACGCAGCAAGCGGACGATCTGATTTTAGACTACGCTGAAAGATACTGCATGGAATTTGCTGACTATGCGTTAAGCCCGAGTCAAGCTATGTTTGATTGGGCTAGAAACAGTGGTTGGGTGATTGCTGAGCAAAATGCGGTAATTCCCTACCTGTTTGAGCATTCGATAAATTCAGTCAGAGCCAATTTTGCTGGAAACCATCTGATTTTTTTTGGCCGTCTAGAAACCCGCAAAGGGCTAGAAGTTTTTCTGAAGGCTTTACAGCGGCTTGCGCCTGAATTAAGAGCGTCAGCCAGAACATTGCGCGTTAGTTTCTTGGGCAAAAATGGCACAACGCAGTATGGCGAAGGTAACAGAACAATTGAAACATTGCTTGCAGATTATACTGATGTGTATCGACATGAAATCTTTAATCAACTTGCCCAAGCTGAAGCGTTAAAGTTCTTGACTGATCACGCTAGTGCTTTAGTCGTAACGCCCTCTTTAGTTGATAACCTGCCCTTTGCAGTTCTAGAATGTCTTGAGCTAGGCATTAATATCATTGCTGCGAACACAGGTGGCATTCCAGAGATGTTTGCTGATCACGCTCGGCTGTTCACTCCAACGGTTAAATCTCTAACGGTTAAGCTGCGGGAATGTTTGTTTACAGGGTTACCGCCGCTTCAAAAACGATTTTCTATAGAAAACAGCCGCCAGCTTTGGCGAGATTTCTGTGAGCAGGTTGCAGTAGATACACCCAAGATTTCTACAGGCTCAGCGCTAAATCAGTCTTCAGAACAACCTCTAGTGTCTATCTGCATTCCACACTACAACTGCGGCCAATATTTACCAGATGCACTAGCTTCATTGAAGAAGCAGACCTACAAAAACTTTGAAGTAATTGTAGTGGACGATGGTTCTACAGAGCAAAAATCTCTTGAAGCATTCGATCGACTTACAGAACACTACTGCGATTCAGGCTGGCTATTTCTGAAAAAAGAAAATGGCGGCCCAGGTAGCGCCCGAAACCTGGCTGTCAGTAAATCTGGAGGACAGTACATTGTATTTCTAGATTCAGATAATGCTGCCGAGCCGGATATGTTAGCAAAGATGGTGCACTGTATGCAGACATCAAAACTAGATTGTCTGAGCTGCTACTATCGCATTTTTGACGAATATCTCCCACCGTCTGCAAATCTGTACAAATTTGCTTGCTTCATGACGGGGCCATGTCTGGAAGCCAGTATCTACGATAATGTTCTAGGGGATACGAACTTTATTGTCAAGGCTAGTGTTTTCTCTGAGCTAGGTGGTTTCAAGGAGCGCTCTGATGTGAATCATGAAGACCGAGAGCTGTTAGCTAACTTAGTTGTTCAGGGATACTCTATGGACGTGATCCCAGCATTCTTGTTCAGATACAGACTGCGGGCTGAAGGCTTCAATCGCATCACAAGCAGCTATAGCAATCAAATGGTTGGTATTAGCCCGTTGCTCGAAACGCTGCCTTGGTGGAGCCGACGCTTTCTGGTCAATGCAATTGGCACATTGCTCAATCCGACTCTGCTAAATCAGCTTCATGCACAGCAGGTTGCGGCTTTACCAGTCGCTGTTTCATCTCCATCTCAACAGGTTGGTACCAAAGAATTACGAGCTAAGTTAAAGGGCGCTCGAGCAGAACTAACCAAAACAAAATCAGAGCTAAGCTTGACTCAAGATCAGCTTATTCAGGCTCAAAACCGGATTAATGCCATGGAAACCAGTAAATTCTGGCTGCTCCGCAAAGGCTGGTTCAAGCTCAAAAAGCGGCTTAATTTACCTGTGAATGAGTGATGAATTCAGAGCCTAAACCCATGTCAACCCCGATTGAATCTCTACGTAGTGCCTTCATGCAGCGCTTAGAGCTAGCTAAGCTATCGGAGCTATGGGGCAAAGCGCCTTGGGCTGTAATCAGCAACGAAGCTTATGAACAGCGGCAGGTGGCCTCAGTTTCAGTCGTTATCACGCTCTACAACTACGCAGCCTATATTCACAAATGCCTCGACAGCGTGTGCGCTTCAGATGCTAGCGGTTTACCCGATGGCTTCGAGATTCTGGTGATCAACGACTGCTCAACTGATAATTCAGCTCAGCTTGTTCGAGATTATTTCGATAAACATTCTGATATTCCGATTTCTCTAGTCAATAAGCAGTTTAATACAGGTCTGGCTGATTCTAGAAATCTGGGTCTAAAGCTAGCGCGTGCGCCGTATGTCTTTATTCTAGATGCTGATAACTGGATTCACTTTGACTGTATTACTAGACTATACCAAGCCATTCAAGGATCTGCTGCTGCATATGGCATGATTCGTAGATTTAATCATGATAGTGGCGAGGAAGTTAATCTTATCTCAAATCGGGAATGGAACGTTTATGAGCTAGTATGCTGTCCATATATTGACGCAATGGCAATGTTTGATCGCCAGATTTTGCTATCGCTGTCTGGATATTCATCAGAGCTGATTCACTACGGTTGGTTTGGCTGGGAAGACTATGATTTGTGGCTGAAGCTAGCTCAGTCGGGACATGAGTGCCGATTTGTACCAGAGGTGCTGAGCGAATATCGCGTTCATTCATCCTCAATGCTCAGCACAACGAATCTATATGCTGACACGCTAGTTGATTACTTTAAGCAGAAATTCAAGCCTCTCGTTGAGCGATACGAGGATTTCGATTTGCTATTTGGCCAGCCTCTAGAGCGACCGCCAACGCTAGAAACACAGCAGGCAGAGCAGATCCAACAGTTGCAGACACAAATCCAACAGCTGCAAACACAGCAACAAGCGCATATTCAACAGCTGCAAACACAGCAGCAAATGCAAATCCAACAGCTACAAGAACAGCTTCAAGCCTCTCAGACAAAACTTAAACAAGCAGAATCAACTAGCAAAGAGCGGCTGACTTTAATTCATCAGCTTCAGCGCCAGCTTCAAGAAGCGCAGGCACAGCTCCAGCAAGAGCGTCGGCAGCTGCAACAGCGGCTTCAGCAGACCGAGTCAGAGCTGCAATTTCGTGATCTGGAGCTGCAATTTGCCACCACAGGGCGCGATCAGTATCTCGGTCGATTGCAGGCAATTGAGAGCAGCAAATTTTGGCAGCTTCGCACTCAATGGCAGCTCCTCAAAAACCAGCTGCTCGGCGGCAAAGAGAGTCCGTTCTGGCAGCCCGAAATCCCCTACCCCAAGCCTATCCAACCTGAGCCTGTAAAATTAGCAGAGCCCAAGCCAATCAAGCGCTCAACCGAAGCAACCTACGAACGCTGGCAGCAGCAAAACGAGCCGCGCCCATCTGACTATCAGCGGATGCGAGAAACCCTCAAGCTCATGCCCTTCCAGCCGCTGATCAGCGTTATTGTTCCAACCTACAATACGCCAGAGACATTCCTGCGCGAAGCGATCGACTCAGTAATTAACCAGCTCTACCCAAACTGGGAGCTTTGTATTGCCGACGATGCTTCGAGTGAACCGCATGTACGAGAAATTTTAGAAGAATACAGCGCGAAAGATCAGCGGATCAAGGTGGTTTTTCGCACTGAAAATGGCCATATCTCTCGCTGTTCAAATTCAGCGCTAGAGCTAGCCACTGGAGAATATATTTCGCTACTTGATCACGATGATCTGATGCGTCCTGAAGCGCTCTACGAAGTCATATTCCTACTCAATCGGCATCCTGAAGCCGACATGATCTATTCCGATGAAGACAAAATTGACGAGATTGGCAACCGCTGCCATCCGTTCTTTAAGCCAGACTGGTGCCCCGATTCATTCCTCAGCCGGATGTACACCTGTCATTTGGGCACGTACCGCCGCAGTATCATTAATGATATTGGTGGCTTTCGGACTGGCTATGAAGGCAGTCAGGATTATGACTTGGTGCTGCGATTTACCGAAAAAACCGACCAGATTTTCCATATTCCTAAAATTCTTTACCACTGGCGAATTCACCAGCAGTCGGCAGCTAGCGGCACCGACGCGAAACCCTACGCCTACATCGCCGCCAAGAAAGCCGTAGGTGACGCGCTACGACGCAGAGGTGAACCCGGCAGACTGCAAGATGTACCAGAATACGTAGGCTACTTCAACGTTCGCTACCAGATCAAAAACTACCAGCGAGTCAGCATTATTATCCCAAGTCGCGATCTGGGGCATGATCTGAACCAGTGCCTCAAGTCGATTTTCACAAAGAGCAGTTACCCAAATTACGAAGTTGTGCTGATTGACAACGGCAGCAGCGAGCCTGATGCCCTAGAGGTCATTCAGCTCTGGCAAGCGCAAGAGCCAGAGCGGTTTCGCTGCTACAGCCTCGATATTCCGTTCAACTATTCAAAGCTGAACAACTACGGTGTCAGTCAGGCCACGGGCGAGTACCTGCTGTTTCTCAACAACGATACTGAAGTCATCACCCCAGATTGGATTGAAGGCATGGTTGAGCAGGCACAGCGCAATTCGATTGGTGCGGTTGGGGCAAAGCTGCTCTACCCCGATGACACAATTCAACATGCAGGAGTTGCTATGGGAATTGGCGGCGTGGCCGGACATCTACTCTCACAGGTTCCCGGCAGCTCCTCGGCCTACTTCTGTCAGCTGATGATCGTCAACAACTACACCGCTATTACTGGAGCTTGTCTGATGTGCAGGCGCGATGTCTTTGACAAGGTGGGAGGATTCAACGAAATCGAGTTGGCGGTTGCCTTTAACGATATTGATTTTTGTCTCAGAGTTATCTCTCAGGGATTTAGAATTGTGCTGCCGCCGCATGTCAAACTTTATCACCACGAATCCAAAAGCCGTGGGCTAGAAGATACTGCTGAAAAGCTGGCTAGGTTTCATAAAGAAGTTCAATATATGCATGATCACTGGCAGAACTTTATTGACTATGATCCCTGCTACAATCCAAACTTCACGCGCAGACGGACGGACTGTAGTTTGAACGTAGATGAGTAGGAGCTTTCAGCTATGACCATTTTGGATGAGTACACGACCTCTGCTCCCAGCTTACAAAGCCTGCTGGATCTATTCAAAGATGAGTGGTCATCAAAGCTACCTGAGCCATTAGCAGATCTCAGAGCAGGCTCAGCCAATCTGTTTGAAGATGCCCGGATTGACTGGATTGTTGAGCAGATTGGCGGATTTCAAGCCAAAACGGTGCTGGAACTTGGCCCCCTAGAAGCCGGACACTCTTATATGATGCACCAGAAAGGCGCTGAGTCTATCTTGGCCATTGAAGCAAACTCGCGCGCCTATCTCAAATGTCTGATCATCAAAGAGATGTTTCAGCTCGATCGCCTTAGCCTACTCTACGGCGACTTTATAGAATTTCTCAGAGCCAACCAAGCGCAGTTTGATCTTTGCGTTGCCAGTGGCGTACTCTACCACATGCGAAATCCAGCCGAGCTGATTGGTCTGATCGCCAAAGCTGCCGATCAAATGTTTATCTGGACGCATTACTACGACGAAGAACTGCTGAAAAATCATTCCACTATGAGCCATCGCATCTCTGAAGGAAAGCCTTCAGCCTATCAAGGATTTAGTCATATGCTCTACCGTCAGGAATATGGCGCGTCGCTTGGCTGGAACGGCTTTTGCGGCGGTAGCGCCCCTTACAGCCAGTGGATGAGCCGCGCTGATATTCTCGACTGTTGCAAACACTTTGGGTTTAGCGAAATTCAGATCTGCTTTGACGATACCAACCATCCCAACGGGCCAGCCTTCGCCCTCTTGGCAACCAAATCAGCAATTCAACCGACCCAAGTTTCTTCCGTACCGCAGTCTGCCTCACCTTTTGCAGAAATTGGCACTCTCAAACAGCAGCTTGACAAGGCCCGGCTAGAAATAGAGCGTCTAAAGACCGAGAGTTCCGCCTGCTCTAGCCGCATTCAGGCAATGGAAACCAGCAAGTTTTGGAAGCTGAGAAAATCCTGGTTTGCCTTCAAAAAAACCTTTGGATTGCCGTCCAATGAACCCTAGAGCTACCCGTCAGGAACGTCAGCTCGCACAGCGGATTCGTGAGCTAGAGCGAGAAGTGGAGCTGGCTCAAGCCGAACGCGACCAGTATCGCGGCAGAGTTTCAGCGATTGAAAGCAGCAAATTTTGGCAGCTGCGCCGTCGCTGGATGCAGCTCAAAAATCGGCTGGGCGGCCAAGAGTTACTGGACTGGCAGCCTGAGCTGCCTGATATTCCGCCCGTATCTGAACTCCTGCCTGAACCTGAGGAGCCTATCTATGATCGCTGGCGCAGAGCCTACGCGCCTCGTCCTGCCGACTATGCTCGCATGGCCGAGACCGTCGATATTTTCCCAGTCAAGCCGCTGATCAGCATCCTTGTCCCAGTCTATAACCCACCCGAACCCTACCTGCGTGCCGCAATCGACTCGGTGCTGGGACAGATTTATCCCCACTGGGAGCTGTGTTTAGCTGATGACGCTTCTACTGCTCCCTATGTGCGTCCGCTGCTGGAAGCTTACGTCGCCCAAGACTCGCGGATTAAAGTCACCTTTCGCCCTGAAACCGGCCATATCTCCCGCTGCTCCAACTCAGCGCTAGAGCTGGCAACTGGCGAGTTCGTTGCTCTGCTGGATCACGACGATTTGCTCGCCCCAGATGCCCTCTATGAGGCGGCGCTGCTTTTAAATAAACATCCCGAAGCTGATTTTATTTATACCGACGAAGACAAAATTGACGAACAGGGAGACTTTAGCAATCCAGCCTTTAAGCCCGATTGGTCGCCCGATTCGTTCCTCTGCCGCATGTATTCCTGCCATCTCAGCTTTTATCGACGCTCAATTGTCAACGCTATCGGCGGCTTGAGAGTCGGCTTTGAGGGCAGTCAAGACTACGATTTGGTGCTGCGCTTTACCGAACAAACTGACCGCGTTTTTCACATTCCCAAAGTACTGTATCACTGGCGGATTCACGATGCCTCAATTGCCCAGAGCGCTGCTGCCAAACCCTATGCTTACGATGCCTCGGAGCGAGCCTTACAGGAAGCCCTTCAGCGACGACAAGAGCCGGGACAGGTGCTCAGTATTCCTCAGCATCCGGGGCACTATATCATTCGCTATGAAATTTTAGAACAGAAGTTAGTTAGCATTATTATTCCCACCCGCGATCTCTCAGAATTACTCGATCCCTGTCTAATCTCTATTTTTGGCGAGAGTAACTATCCTAACTATGAAGTCATCGTAATTGATAACGGCAGCGTTGAAGCGAAAACGCAAGATCTATTCAAAAAATGGCAGGCCAAAGAGCCAAGCAGATTTCAAGTTTATCCGCTCGATATTCCCTTCAACTATTCCCGAATCAATAATTTTGCGGCGACCAAAGCCAGCGGTGAGTTCCTGCTGTTTCTCAACAATGATACTAAAGTGATCACGCCCGACTGGATGACCGCAATGGTCGAACAGGCGCAGCGTCCGTCAGTTGGTGCCGTAGGAGGCAAGCTGCTCTACGCTGACGGGACGATTCAACATGCCGGAGTCGTGCTAGGAATTGCTGCCGCCACCGGACATAGCCACAAGCATTTCCCGGCAGATGCCTTTGGCTACATGGGGCAAATCGTCAGCATCTGCAACTATGCAGCCGTCACCGGAGCCTGCCTGATGTGCCGTAAAGCCCTATTTGAGCAAGTCGGCGGTTTTGAGGAAACGCTCACAATTGGCTACAACGACATTGACCTCTGCTTAAAGTTCTTAGAGCTGGGTTTGAGAAATATCTATTTGCCGCATGTTCAGCTCTACCACTACGAATCCAAAAGTCGCGGCGAAGATCTCGCACCAGACAAACAGGCGAGATTCTTTGAAGAAACAGACTGGATGCGGCAGCGCTGGCCCAACTGGATGCAGCACGATCCGTACTACAACCCCAACTTAACCCGTCGCCATGAGAACTATCAGATTCGCGATCCAGAAGCCCAAACTACCCCAACGCCTGCTTCAACGCCTCGCCCATGGCCTGACAGCCCACCAGCGTTTTACCCGCCGACATAATATCGCCCGTGCGGTAGTCGGCATCTAGCACAGTTTGTACCGCTTGCTCTAGACGGCTGGCGGCTTCTGGTTCATTCAGGCCGTAGCGCAGCAGCATGGCGGCACTCAGCACCTGCGCCAGTGGATTCGCCTTGTCCTGTCCGGCAATGTCGGGCGCAGAGCCATGCACGGGTTCAAATACGCCAGGGCCAGCAGCTCCCAGACTAGCCGAAGGCAACATGCCGATGCTCCCGGTCAGCATCGCCGCCGCGTCTGAGAGAATATCGCCAAACAAATTGCCTGTAACGATGGTATCAAACTGCTTGGGGGCGCGAATCAGCTGCATTGCGGCATTGTCCACATACAGGTGAGACAGCTCTACATCAGGATAGTCAGCGGCCATCTGGGTAATCCGGTCGCGCCAGAGCTGCGAGACATCTAGGACGTTGGCCTTATCGACTGAGCAAAGCCTGCCGCTGCGCTTTTGAGCAGTTTCAAACGCGACTTTGCCAATCCGATCAATTTCGCCTTCGGAATACACCATTGTATTCACGCCGCGTTTCTCACCCGTTTCAGTTTCAAAGATGCCTTTGGGTTGACCAAAGTAAATGCCGCCCGTCAGCTCGCGTACCACCATAATGTCCACGCCTTCGACCACCTCGCGTTTCAGGCTGGAAGCATCGATGAGCTGCGGCAAAATGCTGGCGGGTCGCAGATTGGCAAACAGCCCCAGTCCCGCTCGCAGCCCCAGCAGGCCAGTTTCAGGGCGCTGATGCCGGGGTAGGTTGTCCCACTTGTAGCCACCAATCGCGGCCAGCAGCACGGCATCGCTGTCTTTGCAGATGGCCAGCGTTTCGTCTGGCAGCGGGCTACCCGTCGCGTCAATTGCTGCCCCCCCCATCAGCGCCTCTTTAAATTCAAAGCCAATGCCGAGCTGCTCGCCCACCTGCTTCAAAATTCCGGTGGTGACGCTCATGATTTCGGGGCCAATGCCGTCGCCGGGAAGCAGCGTGATGCGATAGTTGCTCATAAAAAGTTCAGATAAAACAGGTTAGCGATTGAGTATCATAACCTGAATTGGTCAGCGATTGATGAGCGAAAGGCGGGCTGCAAATCTAGAACCCGAAGCCCAGCGAATGATCCGGGCGGGCAAACTCAACTTCGGGAACCAGCGGATCTTGGACCATGCCAATGCCCGTAAATCCCCAGCGTCCCATCAGCGTTTTGAGCTGCGAACCCGGAATTGACTCTACGCCAAAGCGATCCATCAAGCCGGAGGCATGTGTGTTCAGGTAGCTGAGCGCGTCCGCATGTTCTTTAAACAGCAGCAGAAATCCCGGATCAGGTGGGGCATCAGGATTGGCGGCGCGAGGGCGAGCGACGAGATATTGGCCATCGGCTTTGGAGCGAATCAGGTAGAGCGTGGCTGAGAGCATAGTTTAAGTTTCAATCTGATTTTCCAAGAGATCTGCGGCGTGATCATCAGTTCGGGCTGTAACGTTCCATCATAGAAGCAGAGGATACGCTTCGCTGACGACTACCCCACGATTACCTACGATCCATGCCGCAATCTACGCCACGATCCATGCCGCAATCCCCGATCCAATCCCCGCCGCTCAAATACGCCTACTTCCCCGGCTGCGTTGCCCAAGGAGCCTGCCGCGAACTCGACCTTTCCACCAAAGCGCTAACGCGAGCGCTGGGCATTGAACTATTAGAACTTAAAAAAGCCTCCTGCTGCGGCTCTGGCACCTTCAAAGAAGAGTCGCAGCTGCTCGAAGATACGGTCAACGCCCGCAACATTGCGCTGGCCGAATCCTTGAATCTGCCGCTGCTGACACATTGCAGCACCTGTCAAGGCGTGATTGGCCATGTGGACGAGCGATTGAAGGCCGCTCAGCAAAACAATCCGGCCTATCTAGAGCAGGTGAACGGTTTGCTGAAGCAAGAAGGCTGCTCGCCCTATCAAGGCAGCACTGAGGTCAAGCATCTGCTCTGGGCGCTGGTGGGCGATTTGGGCTTGGAGGCATTGGCGGCTCGCGTCACGAGGCGGCTAGAAGGCTTGAAATGCGCCGCGTTTTACGGCTGCTACCTGCTGCGCGCCCAAGACCACCTGCCCTACGATGACCCCTATAACCCGCAGTCGATGGAAAATGTTTTCCAGACCGTCGGAGCCACGCCAGTTTACTACCGGGGACGCACCCAATGCTGCGGCTGGCCGCTTTCCAGCTATGCCACCGAAGCCTCTTTCAAAATGGCTGGTGGACATATCCAGGAGGCGATTACTGCTGGAGCAGACTGCATGGTCACACCCTGTCCGCTCTGCCATCTCAACCTCGATTCGCGCCAGCCGGAAGTGGCCAAGGCTGTGGGTCTGCCGCTGGGCCTACCCGTGCTGCATCTGCCGCAGCTCGTGGCGCTGGCGGCGGGGGTGAGTCCAGATGATTTGGGACTCGATCGCCATATTGTCTCAACCCGTCCGGTGCTGGAGAAGCTGGGTTTGCTGGCTCAGGTTTAGAGGTGCTCTGAAAAAGCATTCGCATCTAGACAGATCCAGACGCATCTAGATTAAAAACTGCAACAGGATCGTCATATTTCTTTACCGCGCCTGCCTGCGTACCGCAAAAATATCTGAATCAGAATGCTAGACTGTTGAGCGAGTATAGGTATTCGGTTGCAGCGTTTGTTTTTAGTAATTGATGAGTTTTTCACGCTTTACCTTGGCAGGCTTCTCTCCGAAATCTCGCTCTCTATGCCCTAATTTTGGAGAAGATCCATGTCAATCTACGTAGGCAATCTGTCCTATGACGTTACGGAAGCTGACCTCAACACCGTGTTCGCAGAATACGGTACGGTCAAGCGCGTTCAGCTACCCACCGACCGGGAAACCGGACGGATGCGCGGCTTCGGCTTTGTCGAAATGAATGCTGAGGCTGAAGAAGATGCAGCCATCGAAGCGCTAGATGGCGCTGAGTGGATGGGTCGCGATTTGAAAGTGAACAAAGCCAAGCCTCGCGAAGATCGTGGCGGTTCGTTTGGTGGCGGCGGCGGCGGTCGTCGTGGCGGCGGCGGCGGCGGTGGCGGTGGCTACTCGCGTGGTGGCGGCGGCTACTAGGCTCGCGGATTCTAGGTGATAAGCTGGGCAGAGATTGCCCTAGCGTCTAACTGCCCATTAATTGCCCATTGACAAGAAGGCTCAAGCAAATCAGGCTTGAGCCTTTTTTGATGTTGAAGAGTCAGGAATTCGGAAAGAATTATCGTAGTCAGCGGCATCTTGGCGCTGTTCTCTCCAAGTTCTTGACTTTTGTTTTTTAAAGTGTTTTTCAAAGTCAAGCGCTCATCTCGGAGCGTTTTATTGGCAGTGTTCAACTTAAAGCAGCTCAATAGCCGCTTCAGCACTGGCGTTCCAGTCACGCTGCTGAGCAAGATTTTGATTGTGATGGCGCTGATCAGCCTGCGCTGGCTGTTAGACGGCAACCTGGGGCCAGTCAACGAAGCTGATGTTTTGCCGCTAGCTCGCCAGCATGTTCAGCCCAGCTGGATTCCCGGCGACTGGTACTTAAACCAGCCTGAGAGCTACCGACTGCTGTTTGAAACGCTAGCGGGCTGGCTGATTCTAGCCTGTGGCTTTTTGGCAAGCTCAATCATTGGGCGACTGGTCTGCTATGGCCTAGTGGCTACGGCTCTGGTGCAGATTGGCGCCCAGCTGCGGCTGAAATTCCTGCCGCTCGTGCTGGCGATTGAGCTGTTTATTTTAGGCACGAGTCAGGGCGTGATCGCCTCAGAGTGGATTCTGGGTCGGCTGGAGGCCAAGTCATTGGCCTATGGCTTCGTGCTGCTGGCGCTCTGGCTGCTGCTGGCTGGTCGCTATCGCTGGATGGCGCTGCTGCTGGGCATTGCCAGCTCGTTGCATGTGCTAGTTGGCGGCTGGTCGATGCTGATTGCGGTGGGCACGCTGACGCTTGATCCCCAGACACGCCCCCGGCTGATTCGGCAGAGCGGCTGGCTGCTGCTGATCTATCTCAGCGCCAGTCTGCTGGCTATCCAGGCGGTTCTGGCGCAGCTGCTGGCAACCGCGCCCGCTGCCGCCATTTCACCCTCCGAGATCTATGTGTTTTTGCGGCTGCCGCATCACCTCAACCCGCTGATCTGGTCAATCTGGTTTTTGCGGCTGCTGCTGGTTCTGCTAGTGTTTTGGGCGACCGAGCGGGTTTTGCGCCGACAGGCTGCGCCAGACGCCCCAGCGCCTGCTCCCATGCAGCTCGCCCGGTTTACCTGGGTGAGCCTGATCCCGTTTCTGGTGGGTCTTCTGGCTGCACCCTTTGACCAGACTGGCCAACTCCTTCAGTACTATCCGTTTCGGGTGGGCGATGTTATGCTGCCGCTGGCGACTTATTTGCTGGTGGCTTTGGCGATTCAGCAGGGCATTTCAGCGAAATGGCAAGCGCGAGTCATCCCCCTTTGCCTGGGTCTACTGCTGGTGGCTGGGATCTTGCAGACCGGACTGCTGGGCAGCCAGCTGTTGGCTTTGCGACAGTTTCCCATCGCAGAGCCAGCCTTTGAGGAACTCTGCGCCTGGGCAAAGCAAGAAACGCCAGCGGGCAGTCTGTTTGTGACACCGCCCGTAGATTTTGTGGAATTTACCTGGCTAGCCGAACGCCCCACCGTGGCCAAATATAAGCTGTTGCCGCAGACCAAAGCTGGGATCATCGCCTGGTATGAGCGGCTAGGTGACCTCAACGGCGGCAGTTTCCCGCTCCCCGAACCGCTTCGCACCGTTGACCACCGTGACTGGATCAGAGAAACGCTGCGGCAAAACTACTATGAGCTTAGCCCTGATCAGGTCACGGCGCTGATGGATAAATATCAGGCCAGCTACTTCATGACGCTCACCAACCACGAGCTGCCGTTCCCGGTCGTTTATCGCAACAGCGACTATTTAATCTATGGCCGTCCGGGTTGAAGGCGGGTTATCGGCTGAATCTGGTACACTTGTTCACTCGAAGCCGTTTACAGAAGCCAGAGCAGCAGCCAGATATGTCCGCAGCCCAGCCCCAGCCCCAGCCTCCCCAACTCCGCTCCTACCAGAGCCGGGTGATCAAAGATCTTTACGTGAAGCTGGGACAGGGGTATCGCCGGGTGGCGATCATTGCCGGGACGGGCGCAGGCAAGACCGTGATTGGCGGCAAGATCTGTGCCGACACGGCAGCGCGCGGCCTGCGGCTGATGTTTCTGGTGCATCTGGACGTGCTGGTGGGGCAGACCTACGAGAAAATGCAGGCATTTGGGCTGCGCTGCGGCTTTATCAAGGCGGGCTGGCGCGAAGACCCAGACGCGCCGATTCAAATTGCCAGCATTCAGACGATGGAAAAGCGCTCCTGGTGGCGCGACTGGCCGGCGCAGGTCGTGTTTTTTGACGAAGGCCACACCACGGTGTTCAGCCAGATTGGTCAGGAGATGATCTACAAAACCCACCCGCGCGCCGTGCATCTGGCCATGACCGCTACGCCCTACCGTCTGGGACGCGAGCAGTTGGGCGACCATATGCAAAGCTTTGTCTCCACGCCAGTTCCATCTGAGCTACAGCGGCTCGGCTTTTTGGCTACGATGCAGTATTACGGCGTGCCCAGTGACTCGCAGATCGATCTCTCTGGAGTCCGCACGGTGGCAGGTGACTTCGACGAGCGTGACCTGCGAAACGCCTGCGACCAGCCCGCATTGGTGCGGCGGATCGTCGAGGAATGGCAGCGGCTGACACCCGGCAAACGCACGATTGCTTTCTGCGTGGACGTGGAGCATGCGCGGCATGTGGCCGAGGCGTTTCAGGCAGTTGGCGTGGCGGCGGCAGTCGTCGAGGGCGGCACGCCCATTAAGGAGCGCCAGCAGCTCTATCGGGACTTGGGCAGCGGCTGGCTGCAAGTTTTGACCTCCTGTAACGTGATCAGCATTGGCTTTGATGAACCGAGCGTTGAGGTGGGGCTGCTGCTACGGCCTACGCAGTCACGGGCGCTGCACTACCAGCAGATTGGCCGGGTGATGCGGATCTCGCCTGCCAGCGGCAAGAAGTTTGGGATCATTTTGGATCAGGCCAATAACTTAAAGCGGCTGGGCTTCCCCGAAGATATCCAGGAATACCGCCTGCCAACTCGCCAAGAACCAGGCAGCAGCGAGGCCAAACCCACTAAGCAGTGCCCCGACTGCAATCGGTTGGTCTGGGGCTTTGTGATGGCCTGCCCTAGCTGTAGCTATCGCTGGGAGAGCCAGCCGCAGATCCAGACTCAAGATCTCGTTGAGGTCTACAGCGAGGAGCTATTGCGCCAGATCGAGCGCCGCAAGATGTCAGACTTTTTTCGGGTGCAGCGGCAGCGGGCGTTCCGCGAGGGGGCAGCCCCCAACTGGGCAAAGCGGCTGTTTTTTGAGCGGTTTAACTGCTCGCCGGAAGCTGACTGGTGTCTCGGCTCGATTTTTGGTGACCAGCCCAGCCTCCAGGATCGCTATGCCTACCGGGATTATCTGGTCAAAATCGCTCAGCAGCAGGGCAAGTCAATTGCTTGGGTAGTGGAAGAATTTCAGCAGGAGTTTGGGTTTGACAGCTGGCAGGAAGTTTTCTTTCCGCAAGAAAAATAGAGAAATAATCGAGAACCCAAGTTTGGTAAATTAATTTTTTATCGTAGGCAAAAGCTAGGTTTTTCAGTACACTTTGGTCATGTTGAAACCGCAGATGTAGCGCATGAACCTATGAAATTCCTCTCCTCTAGCACTCTCTCTGGCCTGAGTACTTCTATCCTGAGCGTCTCTAGTCTGTCTATTTTCACCGCCTGCACCGCGACGATTTTGCTGGCTGCGCCGCTGCGAGCCGAAAACCTGGAGCAGACTCAGCAGCTGCTCAACACCAGAGACTGTGCCAAGTGCGAGCTGAACAAAGCAGGTTTGGTTCATGCCAATCTCAGCGGCGCCAATCTCTCTGAGGCTAACTTAATTCAGGCGAATCTCAGCCATGCAGATTTGAGCGGAGCTAACCTCAGCGGCGCTCGGCTAACGGGCGCGGCGCTCTACAGCGTTGACCTGACTGGAGCCAACCTCAGCGGCGCAGACCTCAGCGGCGCAGACCTGCGGGACGCGATCTTGCTGAATGCCAACCTGGAGGGCGCGAATCTGCAAGACACGATGCTCTTAGGCGCGGTCGGGCTACCAGAGACAGTGGCGACTGCTGAAAATCACTACCGCTGGGGGATGCAGGAAGCCGGACGCGGTAACTTCCGAGATGCGGTCTACTACTACGACCAGGCGATTAGCCTCAAGCCCGACTTTGCCCATGCCTATATGGCGCGCAGTATCGCTCGCTATCGGCTAGCTGACCGCTCTGGAGCCATGGTGGATGCTCAAGAGGCTAATCGGCTGTACACGGCTCAAAACAACAGCCAGGGTGAGCAAATTGCCTCCCAGTTTGCCACCGGAATTCAGCAGGCGGATGAAGCCTATGCCGATGAGCAAAAGCGGCGCGTCAACGGCGGCAGCGCGGGCGGCAATATCCTCAACGTGATTGGCGGCTTGGCCGGGATGGCGCTCCAGGTCTTGCAGTATATGGCGTTTTAGGGGGCGTTTTAGGGGGCGTTCTAAGCATGACGCTCTAGCAGCGCTCCAGCACTCGGCACTGCATCATTGCCTTAATCCGATCGGCGAGGCGTAAAGACAGCGCCACAATGGTTAGCGTCGGGTTGGCATAGCCGCCTGTGGGGAATACCGAGCTGCTGGAGATAAACAGGTTGGAGAGACCATGCACCTGACAGTTGGCATCGACGACGCCTTGCTTCGGGTCGTTGTGCATTCGGGTCACGCCAATATGATGCGAAGCACCGGGCGAGGCCAAGATAAACTCGCCGTCCTCTGTTTCTGGAATAAACTGCCCTAGTCCCGCTCGCTCAATTTCCTCTGAGAGCACCTGCCAAGCCCGTCTGATGCCGTCTTTATCTTGCTCTGACCAGCAAGAGACATGACAGATCGCCTGCCGTCCCAGCTGATCGGTGCCTGCACCCAAGACGAGGCGATTCTCTGGATCGGGCGTTTGTTCAGTAATATGCAGCACTTCAAATACGCCGTAGACCGACTCTTTGTGATCTTGGAGATGCGACCAGCCGCCGTTGGCGAGGGTTGGCCAATAGGGGAGCGACTGACCGCTGACTTTACGCCAGATCGACTCGCTCACGTCATCCAGTCCAGACATAATGGTTTGGGCATGATGCTGCAGAGTTTTGAGGCCACCCGTCAAGCCTTTGCCGCTCAGCAGCACCTTCAGAGAAGCGATGGCCTCAGCCGAGCGGAATTGCTTGGCACGCGGAAAAATCCAGGCCGCAATGTTTAGCAGCTTTTCGCGGTGTAGCGCTGCATCTGAGAGCGTCAGTCCGCCCATGATCGACACGCCGTTGACTTGGCGCAAATCGTAGAGCGCTGTGCGGTTGAATAGGCTGGGATCAGAGGGAATGAACAGCCCGCCATGCACCAGCGGATGATCCATAAAATAGCGCCCGACCTGATCATGCTGATTGCCCAAACCGCTGGCCTGGGTTTTGTTGGAGAGCAAGAGCAGATGCGTATTTTCGACTGCGCCAGCTGCTAGGATCACCTGCTGGGCGCGGATCCAAAATGCTTTGCCTTCGACGGTTGCCACCCTAACCCGCGTCACGGTACGGCCAGAGTCGTCGGTTTCTAGCTCGACCGCATTGGCATGGAGCAGCGTCGTCACGTTTTTGGACTGGCTGAGCGTGCGGCGATATTGGTCAAAAAACAGCGCCCCGTTGCCGAACTGAAAGATCCGGGTTTGCAGGCGGTCGCTGGCAAATTTGAGCTGAGGCGCATCTGCATCTGCCCAATCCTCGGCTTCATAGGCAAATGGCCCTGACCCGATGACGCTCTGCGCCCGCTCATAGTAGGGCAGCAGGTCATCGTAAGTGAACGGCCAGCCGCTGTGGGGTACCCAGTCCCGCTGCTCAAAGTCAGCTCGATCGAGCGGCACCAGGCGCAGGCCAATTTCGGTATGGGGTAGGTTGACCCCCCAATAGCTGGAGTTGCCGCCAAATCGGCGGTTGCGATTTTCAGTGCCGATCTGCACAAAGTCGCCCAGGGTTTCAACCTCCCCCAGCGAGCGCGTGGCGGCATCGGGCTTTTCAAAGCCGCCGCTCTCCAGCAGACAGACCCGAAAGTCCTGTCCCGCCAGCTCGCGAGCCAGGGTAATACCCGCAGGCCCAGCCCCAACGATACAGATATCAGTTGTCAATTCTTCATCTGCCGAAATTGTGAAGGCATCAATGATCATGGTTTAATCCCTTTTATAAAGAAAATGATTGGAGAAAATCAGTTAGGACAAGTAAGTAGAATTAGTGACAAATCAGTGACAAATCAGTGACAAATTGTTGGATGACTAGCTTATGAGCAATGTCTATGATTTGACCCTGCTTACCTGCATCTTATTTAAACTGGAATCAACTGTCTCTATTTCGTAAAGACTGGATGAAACAATTTCAGTAGCTACAGAGTCTGCTAGATATTCAGCTAGATATTCAGCTCACTAGGTGTCAGCTCAAGTGTCAGCCAAAATGCCAGCTCACATCCAAGACTGGTGGCAACAGACCTTTCCCAGTGGCTGTCAACGCCTGGAAATTGCCGACAGCGCGGGGCGACCCGTGACCATTGCCTATGGAGAAGCCGGAACTGGAGCGCCGCTGCTGCTGCTGCATGGCCTGGGGAGCTGGAGCTATAGCTGGCGGCATAACGTACAGCCGCTCTCGCAGCAGCACCGCGTCATCTGCGTCGATGCCAAAGGCTATGGGTTCTCGGAAGCAGCGCCCCTGCCCGAAACTGCGGGGCATCAGGTGGATGAGCTAGCGCAGATTATTCAGGCGTTAAGCGATCAACCGGTGACCCTAGCCGCTGAATCTCTGGGGGGACTGACCGCGCTGGCTGCCGCCCAGTCTTATCCGGCGCTGATCGATCGCCTGATCGTGATCAACCTGCCAATCTTCCCGAAGGAACTGCCGAATTGGGGAATGCGGGTATTGTCGCAGCTGCCTTTGCCGCTCATTCAGCGGGTTGATGACTGGCGCATGCTGCAACCCTGCGCCCCAATTGTCGAATATTTGACCCGCTTAGTGCGTGCTGAGGTAGTGTTGGATCCAGCCAGCATCACCGACGCAGAAATCTACTGGCTCACCTATCCCTATCTGCATCGTCGCGGGACGCTGACCCAGTTCGCCGTTGACTTACAGCAGGCGGCTGAACAGATTCAGCTCTGCGGGCAGCGGCAGCCCAATTTAATTAGCCAGATTCAGAGACAGCTGCCGGAAATTACCGCGCCGACGCTGGTACTCTGGGCTGATCAAGACCAGTGGTTTCCCGCCTCAGATGGCGAGCGCCTCTGCCAGCAGCTGCCCAACGCCCAATTTCAGCTCATCCCTAACTGCGGCCATGTGGCCTCCAGCGGCAACCCCGCAGCGCTGAATGCCGCGATTCTAAATTTTCTGCGCGCCTACTAGGCTTCCGGCAGCGCGACTGGCTTTATCTCAGCCTGATCGCGACGCTGCAAGGCTAGCAAAACCAGCAGTCCGGCCAATGTACTCAGCGCCACCGCCAGCCAAAACAGATCCGTAACGCGACGCGGCTGATCGAGCGCCCAGCCGCCCGCAATTGGCGCAATCACGTAGCCAATCGCCCAGCACTGGTAGGCAATTGCGGTGTAGATGCCCCGCAGCGAGTTGGGCGCAAGCTCGGCAATCCAGGCGGCTGAGGTGGGTTTGTAAATGATTGCCGCCACCGCAAACAGCGCAAAGATGCCAAATTCTGCCCAGCTAGAGGCCAGCGCCAGCGTCCCCGACAGCCAAACCAGCAGAAAGCCCATGCCCCAAATGCCCAGCGACAGCATCAGAGACTGCAAATAGCTCAACCGCGCCAAGGCCTTAACGACCGGCACCTGTACCACTGCCCCCAGCCCAATAAAGCCCCAGGTAAACAGACTGGAGACCCGCAGCTCTGGCGTGCCGATGAAATTGACGAAATACAGCGGCAGCGAGCCGTTGACTAGGGCCATATAGACAATAAACAGCGTATTCACCAGCAGATAAATCAGCAGCTTGCGATCGGTGAGCGCCTGCTTCCAACCCGCTTGAGCTGCCGGGATCTCAACTGAAGCATCGCGCTGGTCTTCGGCAGCAGTTGTGATCAGCAGCGTAAACAGCGTAAACAGCACCGCCGCCGCCGCAAAAATCTGAATCGCTGAAGGTAAGCGCACCAGCAGCAGCCCGCCGCCCAGCGTGCCCAGGCCAAAGCCTAAATTATCCATCACGCCCAGCACCGAAAAAGCTTCCTGTCGCTGCTCGGAAGGGGTGGCATCCATGACCGCTGCATCTGCCGCTGTCCAGTACAGCCCGGTGCTGATTCCAAAGAACAGATTGGCGACCACTAGCAGCCAGAGCGCTTGGCTAAAGCTCGTCAAGGTCGCCGTAATGATGGCGGCAATTCCAGAGACAATCAGCGTCTTGCGCCGTCCAAACTGGGGCGAGTCGGTGAGGCTGCCGCCCAGCAGATTGCCAAAGAAGCCCGATACTGCGCCCGCGCTCGTTGCTAGCCCCACCTGCGTCGCTGAGAACCCGCTGTAGTTGACAAACACAATTGGCATGTAAAACAGCAGCACTGCCGAACCGAGCTGATAGAGGCCGCGCCCCGCAGCCTGCACCCAAACCTGCCGAGGCACAGCGGTCAAAGAGAGTGAGAGACTCATAAACAACCTGTGTGATTACTAAGAATTGTAAACAAAAATATTCAAGGCTGTTTCTGCAAGAGGCAGAACCTAGCCGCTGGCCATTTGCTGCCGGATCATCTCGCCCAGTTTTTGCATCGCCTGATCAATCTCGTCTGACCAGATGAGTCCGGCGTTGAGTCGAAAGCAGTTGCCGTAACTGCCGGAGGGCGAGAAAATTGAACCTGGAGCAATGCTGATATGCTGCTGCAAAGCCTGCTCGTACAGCGCCAGCGAGTCGAAGTCCTGTGGCAGATCCACCCAGAGCACATGCCCACCGTTGGGGCGAGTCACGCGGGTTTCGGCAGGGAAATAGTCACAGATCGCCTGCGTCATCCGCAGCATTTGCGACTGATAGGCGCGGCGCAACTGCCGCAGATGCCGATCGTAGCCGCCGTTGGACAGGAATGCCGCGACGGTCAGCTGAGGCGCAATGGCCGTCGTTTGGTTAATCACCCACTTCAGCTGCTCGACTTTGGCCTGATAGCGACCCGCCACCGCCCAGCCAACTCTTAGACCGGGCGAGAGCGTCTTGCTGCAAGAGGAACAGTAGAGCACCAGGCCATCTCGATCAAATGCCTTCATGGCTTTGGGGCGCGTTCCTTCAAAATATACGTCACCGTAAATGTCATCTTCAATGAGCGGCACTTCATGCTGAGCCAATAGCTCGACAAACTGCTGCTTGCGCTCATCGCTCATGCAGGTGCCCAGTGGGTTGCTGAAGTTTGAGACGATGGCACAGGCGGCAATCTCACCTTTCTTCAATACAGCTTCCAGATCCGTCAGAGAAATCCCGTCGCGGGGATGCGTGGGTAGTTCTAGTGCCTTCAAATGCAGGATCTCCAATGCCTCCAGTAATCCGTAGTAGGTGGGCGACTCAATGGCGACCGTATCGCCGGGTTGCGTCACGGCGCGTAGCGACAGAAACACCGACTCGAAGGTGCCGTTGGTCGTGACGATTTCATCCGGCGTGACTGAGCAGCCTGCGTCCATCAGCCGCCTTGCCACCTCATGCCGCAATGCACCACATCCCGGCGGGACATCATAAGCATGAGCCAAATCCTGATGTTGGCGCAGCACTTGCCCGGTGAGCCGATTCAGGGCCGCAATTGGCAATAGCTCCATGCTGGGAATCGCCGCACCCAGCCGCAGAGTCTGCGAGTCGCGGATTGAGCAGATCACCCGGAAGCCCAGCGAAGTATCGACGTGATGCGCTTTGGGCAGAGGGCAGGACTGCGGCGGCTCGCCGGGTGCTCTTAAGGCCGTCCTAACGTAGTAGCCCGACTGAGGCCGCGCCGCAATCAGACCCCGATCTTCGAGCAGGCGGTAGGCTTCAAGTACGGTAGAAATGCTGACCGACCACTGATTATGCAGCTTTCGCACCGATGGCAAGCGGTCGCCCACTTGCAGTGTACCTTCGGCAATCAGGCGCTGAATCCGGTCGGCAATCTGTTCGTAGAGGGTTTTGTCGGCTGGTTGAGAAAGCTGATGGGTCATAACGCAATGAGGGTGAGGGGGCTGAAACTGAGGGCTGTCCTCAAAAATACAGATTTAAAAATACAGATTTAAGTGAACAGAGCACCAATACAGTTTTGACAGATCACGACCATAACAGTTTCTGGAAGCCAAACTGTTACCATTACAATTTAGCCTAACTGCATCTGTGCAAACCAGATTCCACAGTTGAAAATAAGCGTAGTTCAGGTGAAATTTGGTTCAGATTAAGTTGCTGCTTTTAGAGCACAGCCTTGTTCAAAGGCGTAATTTCCAGCGCCTAGATTAATCTCTAAAACGCTAGTTTCTTAACTTGCTGTCAACTGACTATTGACTCAACGATCCAACTTTATGCAGGAAGAAAGTCAGACTTTTTCAAACGTTTTCAGACTGCGATCTAATGGTAAGCAAAATAGATTGGTTTTAGGCAAGAGAGTCCATACGATTGGATTTGAGCCTTCCATCTATTTTTTTCATGGAAGCTATCCGTCTAGGCTTTTGATCTAAAGAAGCAGTCACTCTAAACTAAAAACATTCGACTAGTTGCCCCTTATTTCCCTTATTCAGGACATATCATGAAAAGCTTCAACCCAACGTCCCTTTCTAATTCACAATCAAATATTGTGCCGTTTCAGTCAGCCGTCCGCTCAAAATCTCGATTTACTACTCAAAGATCTTCGCGGTGGGAAAGATTTTGGGATGGGCTGTTGAGTCTGCTAGTGCCAAGCTCGCAGCCTGTAATTATCGAAAAACGCGATCAAGACGGCAGCTACTATCAAGTCTATGATCCAGCTACGCAGAGTTCTAAAACCTTTAGCTCAGAGCTAGAGACGCGCATCTGGCTCGATCGGCGGTACTACGATAGTCCCAGAAATTGGTAATTGTTCATGCAGCGAAACTCATCCGGGTAGTCTTATTTCGTCAATAGTCCGGACAGAATTTAGGCAGTTTTAGGCTCAAACTCCTATCGGTAGTGCATCAGATTGTTGTTGGGAAGGTAGCGAGGTCATGCCAACTCCAAGGATGGTCAGCCAGCCCTGCTCGTTGCGCTGCTGTTGTCTTAAATCGGCTGTGCTGCCAGATCCAATTGAAGTAACTCACCACTAAGCGCGTCGTCACTTTGCTTTGCTCCCACAACTTGCCAAACTTGTTCTGCCGTCGGTGCCACCGGCCTGTCTGCTGCCTGACAATGCCGTTGGTGCGCTCCAAACGTTGCGTCTGGTCTTTGCCGATGTAATGCTCAATCTCAGGCGGCAGCACCCGTTCATAACCTCCCCAGTCATCATTGTTCCAGTGTTGCCAAGCTGTTTTGCCTTCTGTACTCACCACCAACTCCTCAAGCAGTGCATCGGTGTGTTTCCCCACTCGCGCTGCTAAAATCCAACAATCTCCGACCTCTAGTTCTTTGGGCAGACATTGCTTTTGTTTTTTTGCACGAATGACCACATCTCGTCACCGCTCACTTCCTCAGTCGCGACTGCTTTAACTTGGTGATTATGAACCAGCAAGGCTTTGGTACTGGAGGCGCGAACGATACTGACGACTGTGTTGTAAGCGACCTTTGTGATATCGACAAACCACCTGCATCTGGCAACTCACCGTCCCATGCAGTTGACTGTTGAGGCTGTAGTGAGTGGCATAGCTCTTGCGGCCTCTGAGTAAAGCCCGAGTCCCCCCTGTTTTGCCCCGAATCACCGCAGGCAGGATAAATGGGATGTTGAGGGCTTTGAGCCAGCGAATCACGGGCACACTGTAGAAGCCTCACTCGAGATAGAGCCGTTTGACTCCAACGCGCAACGGATGCAGCATGGCCAGTAGAATCGTCACGGTTGCCACCAAAGTCTCTTGGCGATGCACGGCATGAATGCCCAGAGTCAGACGTTTGTGGCGAGAGACCAAGTAAACTGTGGCATAGGCAAAGAACCGAGTTGTCATGGCTGATTTTCAATGTGTTTAGCCTGACACTACTCCTTTCTTGCCCTATTTGCGATCTACTGATATAGTTGCTGGATTCGCCGCTAGAGCCAGCCATCTTCCAAAAACTTCCGAAGATCTGCTGGTTTTTTAAATCCAGCTTCCACCGGGCTACGTAAACCCCCATAAGAGGAAAACCTCGACCGTTGACTGAGGGGTTTTGATACATTCAAACGCTTGCAGAGACTCGCTTCCAGCGCAGCTCTCATTTACTCTGCTTTTAAGGAGATCTAGAAATGGTGAATCAGTCGAAAGCCAAAGCTTTCAGGAGCCTGCTGCCCATCAAGCCGAAAAAGCTGCTGGGGCTGACCGCAGTAGCGCTAAGTCTGTCGCTGAGTGCTTTGGGAATTGCCACAGCGTTGCAACCCCAGACAATTCAAGCCTCTGACCACGACGATGGCGATATTGATGTTAGAAGCCGTTCCCTGAGCCTGACCGACCTCTATGCTTTTCGAGAAACCGATCTCAATCCGGCAGCCCGCCCTGACGATCTGATTTTCGTGATGAATACCAACCCGCGTTCGCTAGCGCGGCAGCAGTATTTTTTTAGCAGCGAAGCCCGCTACGAGTTTCGGTTTTCGCGGGTGAGAAACAACGACGCGACACCCACCGCCACGCCTGATACAACGCTGCGGTTCACCTTTGGCCGTCCGCAAGGCTCAAATCGCCGCCAAAAAATTACGATAACGGTGCTGGACAGCAAAGGCACGCAGGTGGTGGACAAAACGGTGGACAATAAGTCACTGTTCACCACCTCCTTGAATAACAGCCCAACCATTAATACCGTTGCCGCGAGAGGCAGCAGGCTCACCGTATTTGCGGGCTTGCGCGAAGATCCGTTTTATTTCGACGTGGAGCAGTTTTTCCGGGTGCGGGCAGGGCTAGCAGGACTTGGCCCTGCGGTTGGCTTCCGTCCGCCAGAGCAGGCTGTAGATTTTGCAACAGGCTATAACGTGAACACAGTCGTGGTGCGCGTCCCCCGCAGATTTTTGCAAGGCGAGAGCCCTGCCACCACGTTTGATGTCTGGCTCTCGCTGCTGGTGCAAGATCCGCGCACGAAGCAGTTTGTCCAGACTGAGCAGTTGGCGCGTCCCGGCATTAACGAAGTGCTGCTGATTTCGCAGGGCAGCCTAGCAGGCTACAACCGCACGCAGCCCAGCCGTGTCGTGCCGCCCTCTGTGGCGGCTGAAGCCACCAACACGCTGCTGGCGTTGGGCAACAGTCCAGAGAGAGCTACAGCCCTGCTGGGAGCCTTTATCCCAGACGTGATGCGGTTTGACACCACTGGCCCTAGCGGGTTTGCCAATGCTCTCAATGCCCAAGGTTCACCGATTCGAGGCCGGATGTTGACTGATGATGTGGTGGACATCGCGCTATCTGTGCTCTCCAACGGCGCGGTCACGACCGACAACGTCAGCTATGAGGGCGTATCGGGCAATCCAGGTCAGGGACATGATCCGCTAGACGCGAATTTCCCATATCTGGCGCTGCCGAATTAGATCCTCCTAGATTTCTCCTGAAAAGGAGGACTTCAAACCAGTTCTAACTCTAATCCCCCTTTTTTAAGGGGGTTAGGGGGATCGGTTCGCCCGTATAGAAATCAGGAACTAAAGATCTCAAACGCATCTGAGAAGGCTTTTGTGTATGAAACGTAGCATCTATCTGGATTCAGTATCGCTAAAATTCTGGAAGTCGAAATTCTGGAAGTCGAAATATTGGCAGCAGATTAGCCTGAGCGCGCTGATTGGCTTGCCGATTGCCAGCGGTTTGCTAATTGTGACGCAGCCCAACTTTCCGGTGAAAGTGGCCGCTTTACAGAGCCGCTTGTTGAGTCCGCTTAAAGAACCCTATCGCTACCCGTTTTATGACTCGCTGAGTCAGGGCGAACGTCGTCCTATGGCGCGGTTGCAGCAGGAGATTGGCTTTTATCAAATGCAGGTGAGGCAGTATCCCGATCGGGCGCTGGATCAGGCGGCTTTGGCTGCGGCATATTTGAGAGCAGCTCGGATGACGGGTGAGGGCAGCTGGTATTTGCTAGCTGAACAGACGGCGCAACGGTCGCTGGCCATTCTGCCCATTGAAAACGCTGAGGCGCTGTCGGTGATGGCGCGAGTCACGGAGGCCAAGCATGATTTTGCAGAGGCTTTGCGGCTTGCCCAGCAGATTCCCAAGCCCACCGAAACGCTCTCGATTCAAGCTACGTCAAATCTGGCGCTGGGTAAATTGACTGCGGCACGTCAGGCGGCAGATACGCTGGTTGACCAGACCTTGAGCCAGAATGCTTTCAGTCTGCTGGGCTTGGTGCAGACGGCGCAGGGGCAGGACGAGGCGGCGCTGAAGAGCTTTGACTATGCGCTGGAGGTGGAAGAAGCAGGCGAACTCAGCAGCTCAGCCCGGACACGCACCCTGCTGGGGCGATTTTACTACGAGCGCGGCGATCTGAAACGGGCGGGTGACTTTTATGATGAGGCGCTCAATATCCTGCCCGACTATTCGCAAGCGCTGCTGAATCAAGCCCAGCTTGCGATTCGTCAAGGCCACTATCAGGTCGCTGAGCAACGCTACCAGCGGATGAACCAACTTTCGCAGGGCGCACCCACTTTGTTCGACCCGCTAATTTTGCGAGGTCGGGCACAGATCAAGGCTTTGCAGGGCGACCGGACTGGAGCCGAAGCGCTCTGGACGGAGGCAGAAACCCTGCTGCGGCAAAGCTTGGGCGACAGCTCGTTTGGACATCGTCGCGATTTGGCAAGGCTGCTGCTGGAGCGCGGTCAAACCCAAGATATCCCGGAAGCCGTGACGCTGATGCAGGCTGAGGTGCAGCACCGCCGCGATGCCGAAACGCTGAATACTTACGCCTGGGCGCTGTTTGAGGCCAAGCGCTGGCCGGAGGCGCAGGCGGCAGTTCAGGAAGCGATGGCATCAGGGGTGCGGAGTGCTGGGCTGTATGACCGAGCTGCCGCTGTTGAGCAGGCGTTGGGCAACGCGACTCAGGTAAATGCTTATCGGCAAAAAATGCAGCAAATTGACCCGCAGTTTAACGACAATGCCCGCCGCGCCGTCAGTCTTGGCGCTGGACTCGGTTCGTAGCCCTTTACTTTCTTAGATTTATGTCTTCTAAAATTAGATCGGCTTGCTATTTTGTGTTATTTCTGGTTTCAGCGCTGTTTATCTGGGCTATCGCGGCGCTACCCAGTCAGGCTCACTGGTCGGATATGTCGGCGGCTGAAATTTTGCTGGAGCAGTCCAGCGCCCAGATGAATTTCACCTACCCGACTGGACTCACGCCCTTTGCGGACGATGATCGCAACGGTCAGCTTTCCAGCGGCGAAGTGATGGCACATCAGCGCGAGCTAACCGACTTTCTGGCAGCGGCAATTCAGTTGACTAACGGCGCTCAGGTGGGCAGCTTGACGGTGCAGCCACTGCCGCAGGGAACCGCCTCTCCGGTAATTCAGGCCGCGCCGCAAAACACGCACAGTACGCTTCAGCTTACCTACAGTTGGCCGCAGCCTGTGCAGGCGTTGAAAATTCGCTATGGCTTGTTTTTACCGGGCGTTTCGACAGCGAGCTGTCTAGCGACCATTTTGCAAAATCAGCAGCTCAAAACCTTCGTATTTACGCCCAAGCAGCAGGTGTTTGCAATTGCGCCCGGTCTAGATCGATTTGGCAGCGGCGGCATTTTGCTGGCAGTTGGCGGTGCGATTGTTTGGGGCGCGATGCATTCTCTGTCGCCCGGTCATGGCAAGACGCTGGTGGGAGCTTATTTGGTGGGGGCAAGGGCGACGGCAAAACACGCTGTTTTTCTGGCACTGACGACGACCGTAACGCATACGCTGGGCATCTTTGCGCTGGGACTCATTGCAGTTTTCGCCTCGCGCTATATTTTGCCTGAACAGCTCTATCCCTGGATGAATTTGGTTTCTGGGGTGATGGTGGCAGTGATTGGTGGCAATTTATTCTGGAGTCGATTTCAAAAGTTCTTTGGGTATCAATCTCATGCGGGTCATTTGCATCATATTCATACGCATGATCACAAATCACAATTAGATTTACAGACTATGGCTTACGTCCATGGGACTGTTCAGACTAAACTATTAGAGCCTACTCATCAGCATCACGATCATCAGCATCACAGGCATGAGCATTATGGCCATGATCACGGCCATCACCATGACCATAGTCATCACTCAGGTCATTCCCACTTGCCGCCTGATGCAGACGGTTCACCGATTACTTGGCGCAGTCTTCTAGCGTTAGGTGTTTCGGGCGGTCTGGTTCCCTGTCCGGCGGCGCTGGTGCTGCTGCTGAGCTGTATTGCGTTAGGCAATGTTGGGCTGGGTCTGTTGCTGGTGCTGGCTTTTAGCCTCGGCTTGGCGGCTGTGCTGACTGGACTGGGGCTGCTGATGGTCTATGCAAAGCCGCTGTTTCGTCACTTGCCGACTCCTAAAGGCGCGGCTAGATTGCTGCCTACATTCAGCGCTATTGGCATTGTGGTGATTGGCATTGGGCTTTCGGCACAGGCCGCTCTGCAAATTGCGGGTCGATAAACTTAAATGGCCAAACTTAGACACTTTAAGATAATGCTAAAATTCACCATCTCGATCACATTTCTAGGAATGCTGATAGCTCCAGCAGTTGCCCAGTCAGAATTTAATCAAAGCGATCTGGTTTGCTACATGCAAACCGCGGATGGCAGAACGGTTGACCTTAGCTCACTTTGCGGCAGCCGCACCCCTAGCCGCTCGCCCCGCCCGGTGACTGTCGCCCCACCCTCCAGCATCAGCCCTTACAGCAATTTAGGCGGACTGGAAATCAACGCAGGCGGCGCGGGCGCTAAACCTTGTTTTGGTCTAGACGATCAGGGCAAACGTTGCCCGACTACACGCTAGAACGCGCTAGAAAGCTTCAGCAGCATTACCATACGGGCACAGGTGAATTTCATGCAGGCAAATCTTATGCAGGCCAACTCACAGATAAATCCGCAAACCAGCCTCAGTGCTTGGCAACAGCTCAAGCAAAAGCAGATTAGCTGCGAGCAGGCGATTGCGCTGTTGGTAGATCCTACAGGGCAGGTGCAGCTAGAGCGGCTTGATCCTGAAGTGAGCCAGCGCTTCTGGCGGCATTTTGGCAGTCGTTCGGGCAGCAGCTTGCCGATTGTGATGCCCTTGCTGCTCTGGCGCGGCTGCTACTATTTGGGCAGTCCGGTGACGCTTAGCCCCGCCGCAGTTCAGCAGTTGACCGATCGGCTGAACGCCGAAATTCAAATTATTGCCATCTCCGAAAAAAGCTACCGCCACTGGCATCGGCTGCAAAGTCTGGATGCCGGACAGCTCAGCAGCACCGCTCTGGTCAATCCGCTGACGGGCGAGCTAGAGCGCGAAAACATCACCGAAATTGCTGAGCTGTATTTATCGCAAACCGACAACCAAATTGAGCGGATCAAAACCTTGATTTCCAGTGCTCTGCGAAACCGTGCCAGCGACATTCACCTCGCCCCGGCATCTGATGGGCTGCGCGTCCGGTTTCGGATCGACGGCATTCTACGCCATATCACGACGCTGCCGCCTGAGATTAGCCGGAAGGTGATTGTCTCGCTGAAGGTGATGAGCGATATGGATATTGCTGAAAGCCGCCGCCCGCAAGATGGTCGGATTGGTGAGAAATATATGGCCGCACAGCAGCAGCAGGGTTTGGATATGCGCGTGAGTACGTTGCCCTGTGTCAGCAGTCGGAAGGGCGAACCGGGCGAAAAGGTGGTGCTGCGGCTGCTGCGTCAGCAAAACTCGTTTGCTACGATTAAAGACATTGGATTTTCGGAGGCAGCGCTGCAAACCTACGAAAGCTGGCTGCAAGAGCCGCAGGGCATGGTGATTTTTACAGGCCCCACCGGATCAGGCAAAACCAGTACGCTTTATACCAGTTTACAAACGCTTGCTACCGAGTCAGTCAACATTGTTACAGTAGAAGACCCAGTAGAGTATATTTTGCCGGATATCACCCAAACGCAGGTGCATGAGGTGGCAGGCATGACCTTTGCAGGCGGACTGCGGGCAATTCTACGCCAAGACCCCGACATTATTATGGTGGGCGAAATCCGCGACCACGAAACTGCTGAAACTGCCGTGCGAGCTGCCCTGACCGGGCATCTGGTGCTGACGACGCTGCATACCAACGACGCAATTGGCGTGATTCCCCGGCTCAAAGACATTGGCCCTGATCCAGGCTTAATCAGCGACGCGCTGCTGGGCATTGTGGCACAGCGCTTAGTGCGCAAAGTTTGTCCCCACTGCGCCGAACCCTACAGCCCGACTGCGGCTGACCTAAAGCTCTTGGGGCTACGCCGCGAGGAGGCCAGCGCTGACCAGTGGCGCAAAGGCCGAGGCTGCGAGCACTGCTTTAATTCGGGCTATCAGGGACGCGAGGCGGTGATTGAACTGCTCAACGTTGATGACAAAGTCCGCCAGCTGATCTACGAAGGCACGCTGACTCAGCTGCGTCGCTATCTTTACGAGAGCGATTTTATTTCGTTTCGGATGGGCGCGATTGCCAAAATTACCGCTGGCATCACTACGGTGGAAGAAGTGCGGCGCGTCCTGCCCCACAGCGCCTTTCATCAGAAATCTAGCGAACGTCCGCTGCATTCAGCTCGTCTCTCTAGCGTAGTTTAGCAGGGTTCAGCTGCTCCGCCACCCTGCTGCTGTTTGATCAAGATATTTAGAGGCAGAGTCTGCTGCTGGCTTCGATGATTTTGGCGCAGGGCTATTTCATTCCAATTGTGAAACTGATATGGTAGTTAGGCCATCTCTCAAACCCTGACCTCGATGCCTCAACTTGCTATCGTCGAAGCCTTTGCCGACCTCTGTGATACTCGTCGCACAG
>JAESFP010000125.1_pt1 | contig 69981 bp, 64 predicted proteins | sample 9266181 | NCBI WGS metagenome assembly JAESFP01 (sample SAMN14502547, study PRJNA617102) | algae metagenome | isolation source: Pegethrix bostrychoides GSE-TBD4-15B and co-occurring heterotrophs from... | place: USA: Grand Staircase-escalante National Monument, Utah | collected 2006-08-15 | reverse complement strand
CGACGAGTATCACAGAGGTCGGCAAAGGCTTCGACGATAGCAAGTTGAGGCATCGAGGTCAGGGTTTGAGAGATGGCCTAACTACCATATCAGTTTCACAATTGGAATGAAATAGCCCTGACGAACTGGCTGTAGCAATGAATGCCAATCGGAATATCCAACTGACTCAACTCGACAGTCAAAAATTTCAGGCCGATCTGCTACTCGCCAGATTTGACGGGGCTGAGTTTTTCTTTGCAGAAGCCTCTTGTCCGGTCTATACGCTGGGCGCAAAACGGCCAGACTACCTAGATTTTTCCTGCGCCTTACAAGGCATTGATGCAAGCATTATCTCGCATCACTATCGGCTTTCTCCCAACACCTTATTTGGCTTCGACTCTAATCGTGAAACCAGAATTGTTGTGCCCGCGAATTTAAAGTTAGGGACAGTGCAAATTCGACAGGATCTGTTTGAAGATTGTCTGCAAGTGATGGATCGGCTCGATATCAATTCGCAGTTTTTGGCCAAAAATTATCTCTCTGCCCCAATCACCTTGCCAGCCGTCAGAGCCTATCTTCTAGACCTGATGAGATTGATTCAGCAACAGCCCAATTTCTTAAAGCTGACTCAACTCAAAAAACTCATTCTCGACGATTTTATTCCGCTCTTGATCCAAGCCATTCCCCTGCGGAACGAAACCTCAACCCATCGCTCAACCTGCTTAAACCGAACCAAATTAGTCAAACAGGCAGAGGATTACATGCTGGCGCATCTCGATCAACCTCTGACTTTGAAAGATCTGTGCAAGGCGTTAAATATCAATAGTCGTTCTATTTTTTACGGCTTTCAAGATATGTTTGGCCTTAGCCCAATGGCCTATCTCAAAATCCAGCGACTGCATGGCGTGCGTCGATTGCTGAAAGTAGCTGATCCTACCACCAACAGTATTATGGCAATCGCCAATCAGTTTGGCTTCTGGAGTGCCGGACATTTTGCCCGTGATTACAAACAAATGTTTGGGGAATTACCCGGAGACAATCAAGCGATGATGTTTGAAATATGAGTTGTTTGCTGGGCGAATGTGACGCTTATATTCACCCAGCAAACCATTCACCCAGCAAAACATTCACCCAGCAAAAAAGAGGCCAGCAATGCCAGCCCCTCAAATATAAGGCGGGGGAAAAGAACTAGCCGAAACGACCGCTCACGTAGTCCTGGGTCGCTTTCTGCTTGGGCGCGTTGAAGATACTCTCGGTTTTGTCATATTCCACCAGGTAGCCAAAGCGGCTGCCGCCCTCTGTTGCCTCAGCGTTGAAAAAGCCCGTGTAGTCGGCCACACGCGATGCCTGCTGCATGTTGTGGGTGACGATAATGATTGTGAAGCGCTGCTTCAGCTCATGCATCAGATCTTCCACCCGCAGCGTCGAAATCGGATCAAGCGCCGAGCAGGGTTCGTCCATCAGGATCACCTCTGGCTCAATTGCAATTGTGCGGGCAATGCAAAGCCGCTGCTGCTGACCGCCGGAAAGCGCCAAGCCGCTCTGCTTCAGCTTGTCTTTGGTCTCGTCCCAAAGTGCCGCACCTCGGAGCGAACGCTCTACTAGCTCGTCCATATCGCCCTTGTAGCCGTTCACCCTTGCCCCAAACGCAATATTTTCATAGATTGACTTGGGGAAGGGGTTGGGGCGCTGAAACACCATGCCAATCCGGCGACGCACCTCAACGGGATCCACCTTCGGGTCGTAGAGGTCAATATTTTGGTAGGTGACCTTACCCTCGACGCGAGCGCTGGGAATCAGGTCATTCAGACGGTTGTAGCAGCGCAGCAGGGTGCTTTTGCCGCAGCCTGAAGGGCCGATAAACGCCACGACTTTGTTTTTAGGAATATCGAGGTAGACATTGCGAACCGCCTGAAACGCACCGTAGAAGATCGAGACGTTTTCGGTAGTGATGACAATATCTTCAGAGAGGGTAGCGCTAGAGGGATTCGGTCGAGTTGAAGGATTCGTCATAGCAGGAAGGGGGGTAAATAATCACTAAGGGAATGAATCAGAACCAGCGCTCACTCAAACTAGCCGCTCAGCGTTGACAGACCGCCTAGTGGTAAGCCAGCAGCAAGCTCAATAAACCTTGCGCGCCGTCAGGGTGCGAGACAGAACGCTGACGGTCATAATCAGCGCCACAATCACCAGTGCGGCAGCCCAGGCCAGCTCATTCTGGTTTTTGTAAGGCGCAATGGCAAAGTTGTAGATCAGCACTGAAAGCGTGGCAATCGGCTCTTTGAGGCTGCGCGCTTGAAACTGATTGAACAGCGCCGTAAACAGCAGTGGAGCCGTTTCACCCGCCGCTCTCGCCAGCGCCAGCGTCGCTCCGGTGGCGATGAAGGGCAGAGTCGCAGGCAAAATCACGCTGGCCACACCCTGAAAATTAGTGGCTCCAATGCCCACCAAGCCCTGACGCACCTCGCTTGGGATCGACTTCAAGCCCTCTTCGGCGGTGCGGATAATAATCGGCATCATCAGCACCGAGAGAGCCACGCCGCCAGCAATCGCCGAGAAGTTGCCCATCGTCAGCACCACAATACCGTAGGCAAACAGTCCGGCAATAATAGACGGTACGCCGCTGAGTACGTTGGTGCAAAACCGCACGAACTGGGAGAGCTTGTTGCCCCGACCGAATTCAATCGTGTAGATTGCGGTGAGAATCCCGACGGGCAGGCTGATCAGAGCCCCAATCAAGCAGGTGATGAGCGTGCCCACAATCGCGTTGCTAAATCCACCCCCGTCCACGAGCGGCGGCGGCGGCAGCTCGGTAAACACAGATGGAAAATCTTGAAAGAGGCGGCTCAGACCATTCTTGAGCAGCATAAAGATGATTGACCCTAGCGGCAAAATTGCGACGACGACGCAGCCAATCACCAGCCCCGTCATCAGCTTGCCAAAGTTTTTACGGCCGGATGTCACTTCTGTGTCAAACGTACCGGGCGCAATGTCTTCTAGAACATTATCAGATTGTGTCGTCATGAGCGCTTCCGAGGAAAAGGACAAGATTCAAACCGCAACGGCGCTGCCAGCTAGCTTTGGATCGAGCCTAAAGCTATTCAACCTGCTGAAACTTGCTGACAATGATCTCCGCCAGCACGTTGACCACTAGCGTCAGCACCATCAGCACCAGCGCCAGGTAAAACAGAGATGACTTTTGCAGACCGCTGGCTTCTGCAAACTGGTTGGCGATCATCGCCGAAATGGTTGAGGCCGGGGCAAATAGCGAGGCGCTGATTCGGTTGGAGTTGCCAATCAGCATGGCCGCGGCCATCGTCTCGCCCAATGCCCGTCCCAACGCCAGCATCACCGAGCCAATGATCCCTGACAGCGCTGAAGGCACAATCACCTGAACCAGCGTTTCCCAGCGGGTCGCGCCCAGCCCGTAAGCGCCCTGACGCAGCTGTGGCGACACAGACAGCAGTGAGTCACGCGAGATGGCAATAATCGTTGGCAAAATCATAATCGCCAGCACCAGTGCCGTCGCAAACATCTGGCGGGTGCTGGGAGCCGTTGAAAAGAGCGGAAACCAGCCAAATAGATTGTGGATAGTCTGTAGCCCTGGCAAGATAAACGGCACTAGGACAAAGATGCCCCACATCCCGTAGACCACGCTGGGCACGGCTGCGAGCAGCTCAACCACAAAGGCCAGCGGGGTCTGAAGTTTGCTAGGCAAAAAGTTTTCGCTCAAGAAAACCGCTACCCCAACTCCTAACGGCACGGCAAACAGCAGAGCGATGATCGAGCTGACGATTGTGCCAGTAATCTGCGGCAGCGCCCCGAACGAGTCCTGCACCGGGTTCCAGCTGGTGCTGAACAGAAAGCCGATGTTGAATTTGGCAATTGCCGGGAAGGCAATCGACAGCAGCGACCAGGTGATCCAGAGCAGGATAACACCGATGGCAATCGCCATTGCGACTGTCACCCAGTAGAAAATCCGATCTACAAGGCGCACCGGGTTAAACTTCTGAGAAGACTCAATCAGAGTCTCGCTATGAGCAATAGTTTGCAAGGTCATAGTTAGGTTTTAGCAGGGGTATTAGCAGGGGTAACAGTCACTTTTTGAATCACGTTTGAAGTCATGCCCAGCCAGAGCATCGCCAGAGCGCAATCGGGATCAACCCGCCACTTCAGCCGGATGTTTCTTAAATCTTCGCAGGCGAGCGGAGTAGCTGCGGAGTGCTTCAATCGCAAACATCGGCGTCTCCTGCACAACATACAAAAACCGCTCTTGATCCATAGAAGCCAGCTTGCAGTCGGTCTTGGCAACGGCTGTAGAAACCCGCTTGCCGTCAGGATGCACCAACGCCCCAATCCCAAACACGTCGCCCGCCGCAATTGTTTCCATCAGCACTCCGTCCACATATTCTTCCACCTCACCTTCCAGCAACCCATACATGCAGTCACCAGGCTCTCCAGCTCGAAAAACTGTCTCCCCGGCGGCAAATACTTGCGGCTGATCAGCATGGCGCTGGTAGAGTTGAACGGTTGTGGCGGGTTCTAGCGGTGTATAGAGTGGCATTTTGTTCTCGGTGATTTTTTGCAAAGGCGGGAAAGAAGGACGCTCTTGCAGAGCAGAGCAAGCGGTTCAGAGACTGGTTCAGAGACTGGCAAAAACTTAGCAATTAAATCAAAGCTTTGCGGTCTTCTACCTTACATGGGTCACATGCATCAAATGCCGTGTGGGTAGGGAGAGGCAGAGCACCTCTCCCTGAGCTGACAGCGATTTAACAGCTATTTGATCGTGGCAACCTGATCTTTGACTTTGGTCGCTAGCGCCGTATCAACTGGGATATAGCCCAAGTCGTTAGCCGCAGCCTTACCATCTGTGAGCGACCAAGTGATTACGCTGTTGAGAGCATCCCGCTTGGCGGCATCTTTGTACTCAGGGTAGAGCAGCAGCCAGGTGAGTGTTGAGATCGGGTAGGCTTCTGGGTTTTTGGAATCGGGTACTTGCAACGCGAAGTCAGCCGGTACGGTTTCGCCTTCAAAGGCCGCAGCACCCGCTTCAGGAGTTGGCGCAATGATTTTGCCCGAGGCATTTTCGATTGCCGCCATCGTTAGCCCGTTTTCTTTAGCGTAAGAGAACTCAGTGTATCCAATCGCACCAGGGGTTTGCTGAATCTGAGCGGTCACACCCTCGTTGCCCTTCGCACCCGTACCCACCGGCCATTCAACCGACTTGTTTACGCCTGCTGTCCAGCCGGGGCAAGCTGCCTTCAGGTGATTGGTGAAAGCATAGGTGGTGCCGCTACCGTCTGAGCGATGCACAAAGTTGATTGGCGAACTCGGCAAGGTTGCACCTGAGTTGGCTGCGGCAATCGCCGGATCGTTCCAGGTGGTGATTTTGCCTTCGACAATGCCGCAGTAGGCATCCCGCGACAGCTTCAGCTCATCCACACCATCTAGGTTATAGGCAAATACAACGCTTCCACCCGTCATCGGCACCTGAATTGGCTCAGCGCCATACTTGGCCTTGAAGGTTTCTTTGTCTGCGGCCTTCAAAGGCGCATCAGAAGCCCCAAAGTCTACGGTTCCCGCTTGAAACTGCTCCACACCCGCACCGCTACCCACAGACTGATAGCTGATTTGGGTGTTGGGATTTTGCTTGTTGTAGTCAGCGAACCAGCGCTGATACAGCGGAGCCGGGAAAGAAGCACCCGCACCGCTCAGCGTCACCGTGCCGCCGCTGCCCGCTGCCGGACTTGCTGCGTCACCGCCTGCGGCAGGGGAAGTCGCCACATCCGGGCTGCTTGGAGTACAAGAAACAGCCAAACCCATCGACAGAGAAGCCAGGGTGGCCACAGCGGCATTACGTTTGAAACGTGTTAAAGATGTCATGCGTCTACCCAGTGTTGAAGAAAATTTACACAGTATGTCGCAAGCATCGTACAACTTGATCATGAAGGGAACATATGGCAAACGGTTAAGCCAAGTTTATCCTTTTCGAGAGAAAAATATTTACACAAAATTTATGTTGAAGGCTACCCGCCACCCCGGAGAGCCTGCTCAAGAAATCGCCTGAAATCGCCTGAGAGAATTTTGAATTTTGTAGAATGCAGAGAGCTGCACGAGACTTAGAGCTGTTTCAGGCTGGCTCGGAGTCTCAGCACAAGTTTCAGGCAAAAACTCAGGAGAGCTTGAGTGGTATACCACGTGATCTATGACGGAAACTGTAATCTCTGTGTCAATTCAGTCAAACTTCTAGAGCAGTTTGATCAAGGACGGCAGTTTGACTATGCACCCATGCAGGATCAGCAGGCTTTAGATCGCTTCGGGATCCAGCCCGCAGACTGCGAGCTTGGCATCATTTTGATCGACGGCGACTGCTCAGATCGGCGCTGGCAGGGCAGTCTGGCAATTGAAGAAATCAGCCAGCTGCTATCGGTGGGCAATCTGCCGCTGGGCCAGCTGTTTGTCGAAGCCTATCGGCGCTTACCCGGTGCCCAATGGACAGGCGACCAGCTCTACGCCCAAGTGCGGGATAACCGCTATCGGCTATTTGGGCAGCGAGACGGCACTTATCAATCGGTCTATCCCGTCGCCCAACCGGGCTGTAGCGATGGGGCTTGTCAGTCTTAAATCAGCCTTAAAAATGTGTCTTAAAAGCTGGCCTCAAAAGCGTGAAGTGCACCCTGAGTCAAATGCCCGGATTTTGCTTCAAAGGGGGTCATGTTTCTGTATGATGGTGAGGCTTAATTAACAGCTATTTTGCCGGAGACGCTGCATGTTTACCCTCAAGGTTGTGGTTTATATCGTCGTATTTTTCTTCATCGGGCTGTTTGTGTTTGGCTTTTTGTCAAATGACCCGTCGCGCAACCCCAACCGCCGCGATATGGAATAATTGCGTTACCTCCAGGTCTAGCCTCTGTTGAGCAGGTTTAACGGCCTGCCGCTGACTCAGGCTATCTCAGGCTATGATCCGGCAGTTTTGCTGCATTGGCGATTGTGCGCTGCCTAGGAAGCTCTGCTCAAGATCCAGCCTCAGGCAGCCGGAACAATTGCTGAGCGCCTTGCAGTCTAGATTAGACGGTAGGCTGCCGTAGTTGGCTTGCCGTCGATGTTGTTGCGATTAGCATATGCCCTATCCAGTTTCGCCGCCTGCTCTCCCTCCAGTCGTCACTGCTGCGGTCGTCACTGTTGCCCCAAAAGCATCTGCTCCGCCTATCGATTTTATTCCTGCTCAGAGCCACCAGAGCAATCAGATCCAGCAGAACCATCAGATCCAACAGCCCGATTTAGGCAACTGCGCGCAAGCTAGCTGTCTGATCGCAGAGCAGTCTCCTCCAGCTGGCTCCAGAACGGGACTGTCAGGAGTGAACCTGCTGGATTCGGCTGCATCTGAGCCTGGATTTAGAGCAATCCCAGAGCCAAATCTAGTCCAGCCTGCCAGATTTGTACCACTCCGCGAACTGGATACGCTGACTCAATCTCCCAGTCGCCAGATTGCTCAGCAACCTGCTCCACAGCCTTCGCTCCCCCTTGATCTGTCTCCGCCGCTCGCTCAACCGCTGCCAGAGCCGAACGGCACAGGGGAAATATTAGAGATTCCAACCCCTGAAACTCCAGCCCCTGAAACTCCAGGTAATCCTTCAGCTAGCCCCTCGCCCAGCAGTCCCAGCCTGCTCATCGATCCGCAGGCTTTGGGGGAAGTGCTAGAGGTGCGCGGCGACCGCCAGGAGTTTGACGAACGCCAGCAGATCTTTAAAGCAGACGGCAACGTTGAGATTCGATTCCGCCAAGGCATCTTGACAGCGGATCGGGTGCGGGTGAATATTCCCAACCGAGTGGCCGTAGCCGAAGGCAGTGCCGTCCTGACGCGCGGCGATCAGGTGCTGCGCGGCGAGCGTTTCGACTATAACTTCGGCACCAATCAAGGCAGCATCTTGACCGCCAGAGGCGAACTGCTGCTGCCTGCCACCGAGCGTGACTTTGACACCGACACCGCCCCTAGTTTGGGCACCAGAGGGCTGCGACCTGTTACCGAACAGATCTCGGCAGCCCAGCCTTTGCAGGTGGCAGGCGGCGTACCCGGCCCTTCGTTCGGCTTCGGCAACAACACCAACAACACCCAGCAGATTAACCGACTGCGATTTGAGGCCGAGCGAGCAGAATTTATCGGGGGCAATCTGGTAGCCGATAATGTCAGCCTGACCAACGACCCCTTCTCACCACCCGAACTAGAGCTGCGCTCTCCGCGCGTCACCTATACGCGCCTCTCGCCAACCCAGGCCGAAATCAGAGCTAGAAATCCGCGCCTGGTGTTCGATCAGGGGTTTTCGCTGCCGCTACTGGTCAACCGGATCGTCCTAGACAGCCGCAGCCGCGATTCAGGACTGCTCAACTTTGGCTATGACGAAGATGATCGCGACGGCTTTTTTATCCAGCGCTCGTTTAATCTTTACAGCTCGCCTTTGGTCAGCTTTAGCCTCACGCCCCAGATTTTGGTGCAGCGGGCCATTGATCAGGGCAATTTCCTCCTTGACTCGGATCACTATGGCTTAATTGCCGACGCCGACTTCCGGTTTACGCCCACCACCACAGCTCAGGCAGTCGCCAGCTTCAGCAGCTTAGATTTCTCAGATATCGAAGACAACCTGCGCGCCAGCGTCCGAGCCCAGCAGCTCGTTTTCAACCACAGCGTTGCACTGGAATACAGCTATCGCAACCGCCTGTTCAACGGCTCTTTGGGCTTTCAAAATGTCCAGAGCAGCCTGGGGCTGGTCGTCACCTCGCCGCAGTATGTGCTGGGCGGCAGCCTGATCAACCTGAGATATCAAGGCAGCTTGCAGTACATCAATGCTCAGACCGATCAGCGCGACCTGCTGCCGCTGGATCGCAGCCTCGTGCCGCCCGGTACGCCCGATATTTTTACGCCGCTGGATGCCGACCGCGACTTAAGCTGCATTGATCCAGATGATCGAGCTATTACCGGCAACGGCTGCGTTGACCTGACACGCTATCAGGCTGCCGTGACGCTGAGCCGCCTGTTTTTCCTCTGGACGGGAACAGCTTTACCCCCCACGCCCACTGAAGGACTACGCTACAGCCCTATCCCCCTAACGCCCTACGTGGGTATTAACCTGGACAGCAGAGGCGTTTACAGCGTCTACAGCAACGGTGAACATCAGGCTAGCCTGCGGGGCGGCGTAACGCTGCTGGCGCAGTTTGGTCATTTTTCAAGGCGATTTTTTGACTACACGGCTTTTAATCTTGGCTATGCCAAAACAATTCTGGACGGCGAATCGCCCTTTCTGTTTGATCGGGTGGCGGATGAGCAGGTGGTTAGCGGCGGCATCACGCAGCAGATCTACGGGCCGCTGCGGTTCGGCATACAGGCTAGCTACAACCTGGACTCAGGCGATGATATTGACACAGTGCTGACGCTGGAATACAGCCGCCGCACCTACAGCATTAGTGCCACCTACAGCACGGGGCGCAGCTCTGCTTCAGTCAGCTTCCGGCTGAATGACTTTAACTGGACGGGCGATCCGGGGCCGTTCTCCGGGCTGGGCAGCGATCCGGTCAACAGCGGCGTGGTGGAAGGCGTAAACTAACGGGATAGTTTTACAAGATTCTTAAAAAGCTCCCTAAAAAGATAAATTTTCTCTGAACCCGATCCGCTATTGCAGTTTCCCGCTTACAGTTTGGGTATAAACTACTGCGGCAGCATGACAGGGCATCAGGAAGCAAGATACCAACAGACAACTCAGGCTGCAATGGCGGCAGAAATTGAGCTGCTGCTGATTCGCTATAGCTTCGATCTGGCTGGGTATAGCCCCGAACGCTGGATTGATCAATGGCTAAACCTGTATCCGGCGCTGTGGCTGCATGAAGCTGTGGTTGAAGCGCTCTATCAGGGGCGCTACAAGGCTGTGTCGGTTTGGCAGATTCTCGATCTCTGGCAGCGGCGCGGCAAGCCGTTGCGTCACTTTAGCCGGGAGTTTGAACGGATGGTGGCCGGACGGACGCTGCCGCTGCTCTTTACGTCAGAAATACCCAGCGCTACACCTGATCTGGAGGTTCTCCAGCCTGAATCGCCGCCGCCCGACTCAGCCGCCCCGCCGCTGATTATGCTGCCTGCTTCGCGGATGGGGAATCAATCGCAGATTCCGCCCTACAAACCCTCACAGCAGTTTCATCTGGCGCTCCCTGAAAAAATCAGCCTGCCCCCCAATCAAATCTGGCCAGCCAACCCGCCGCCCATTCAGCAGTTTGTCCCGACTCCAGAAACTTCTGACCTGTATGACAAGCTCAAGTCTATTGCTCAGGCACTCATTTTAGCCAATGCCCAAATCATTTCAACGACGCTGGCCGAGCGACGAGTTCAGCCCGATGCCAAGCTTGAGCTTAAACCTGAGCCTGAACATAGCTCAGAGCCGTCAGGCTGAAGCCGAATCTTGAGGTGGGGTCGCGGCTAGATCTTTAGCCTTGGCGCGCTCTTCTTTTTTCTTGCGGTCAGCCTTGAGGATATCTTCCATCACCTGCCGCACCTGAGCCAGCTTTTCGAGATTGCCTCGGTATAGCTCCAGATCTTTCTGCATTTTGTCATCCGAGAGCTTGAGGCTATTGGCCAAACCCTGAAGCGCCTCATTGCGCTTGGCTTCATCCTGCACCAGCTCTGGATTCATGATTTCAAGCAGGTTGTAGAGGCCAATCGCAAACAGACGGCTGTACTTGAAGCTGGGATGGGTGGCAACTGGCCTTAAAACGTCAAGCAGGCTGCCTGCGCCTTCTGGCAATTGCTTCACCTGCGCCAAAAACTCCTCGGCGTTGGTTGAGGCCGCCAATTCTCGCATCTGCGCTGCGTCCCGGCGGTATTTTTGCGGATCGTCAGGCAAGGACTGGCAGAGGGCATTAAAAATTGAGTTATAGTCAGTTTCGGGACGATAGCCCTGCATGAAGCGCTCAAAGGTCGTGAAAACGCCCAGCCCGTAGATCGGGTTATAGCTAAAGTCCGCATTGACGGAGAGCAGATGCATCTCCACCATAAGCTCTTCAACCACGCGCCGATAGATTGAGTTAATCGGGCGGGTGTGCAGGCTGTAGAAGGCTCTTTTGGTGTCGGAAACGGTGCGGACAGTGCTCACTGGTAAATCTAAAATAATTGTGATCCCCATTATCCCACAGGAATGGCGTGGCGGTAGCAGAATGCTGGAAATGGCCGGAACACCGCTCACTCAGGTCGATGCACAATCTCCTCCACCAACCGCCGCCGGTCGCGGTCAATGCCCACCAGCCGAATATAGTCTTGAGCATGTTCGGCAAAGCAGGCGGCGAGGATGCTGCTCGCCTGCTCAAAGCTGCTGTCAGGGCTGACCATGTTGTAACACTGCCAGGAGTTGGTACGAAACCGCCGCGCATCCACAATTTCAATGCCCAGCCGCTGGCCGCGATCAAGGATGTCATGCAGCGTTTGCAAAACGGCTGTCGGGAGAGTGCGAGTTGAGTTGGGTTGAGCGGGCGGGCGGACGGCACTTGAGGGACTGGCGGCACCGTTGGGCAGACTCGCGGCGGGCGGCTGAGCATTGGGCTGGATTAGACTTTGCGGTATGGGGCGAGCGCTCGCCTGATGCAAATTGTTGTAGCTCTGCACTAGCCGCAGCTCTTGAATCCGCTGCTGTTCGCGGACTAGAAGCTGCCCCATCTCAATCAGATGCGTCAGGCTAAAATCCGGACTATGGAACTCTGGCGGCGGTTCGGCACTATTGACTACCCGCAGCGAGATCCGCTCAATGCCCACAGACTGAATAAACTGCCGCACCTGCTCGTCATACAGCCGCGAATGCAGAGCGCTGTAGAAGTCAATCGACTGTTCAGAAAATGTATCCACCAACTGAGCAATTTCACTCTGAGATACAGTCTCAAAAATACCGCGAACTATGCCAATTCGATCCTCGCGATCTGGCTCCCAGTAGAACTTCTCCATCCGCCCATCGCGCACCAGCGGCGCATAGAGCGTTGCAAAATCATTGCCGGTGACAATAATCGGGATGCGCTGCACTGGCTCCGAGTCATAGCTGCCAGGAAGCTGGACGTTGGTCGGGCTGTCGGCAATATTCATCAGCGTCCCGGCCACGAGCTGCGTATTCACCGTATATTGCGTAAACTGATCGATCCGCCCCATCCCGGCATCAATATCGTTGATCATCAGCACGGCCATTTTGCCGTTCACTTTCACGGCATCTGCCGCCTCTCGATACCGCAGCCGAATCAGCCGCGCCGGATCGCCTGCATCGGGGCTTTCTAGCTCGCCTGCCGACATCTGCACCACGTTTAACCCCATCCGCTCATAGACGAGCTCGCACTGAAAAGTCTTGCCTTCGCCTTTGCGACCGTGAATCCCCAGGATCAGCGGCACTTTGACGTTGGCTAGACCCAAATAGTTTTTGGTGATATGGACAGCAAGTTTGTCTAAGAAGCGAGGTGCGAGATAGTAGCTCATGGTGTTTCAATTAAGCTCCCAACAAAAAAGAGGCAGGCTATCCCACCTCTGTTGATTTCAGAATGATTTCAGAATGATTTCAGGTATGCCGCTGGCTTTAGTAGCGATAGCCGCTGCTGCTGCTGCTGCTGTTGCTGTTGGGCTTATGCACAATAAAGCTCATCACCTGACACTGCTTCACGTTGTCAAACGCGACAACGCGAATGTAGCAATGGCCGTACTCTGAACGGCACTGCTGCACTTCGCTGATCACTTCTTGAGGGCTGCGGGCGTTAAACAACGGCAGCTTCCACATCGTCCAGTAGTAGGTTTCAGCGGCTGAATCCTCGTTGAACTCGATGCAGGGGAAGAAGCCGTTGTCAATTGTGTACTGGATCTGGCGGGCGATTTGAGCATCGGTGAGCGCAGGCAGATATGAAAAAGTCTCGTAGCGCCGCTCTTTGGATAAAGTCTTCATGGATTCCTCGAATAAACTAAGTGCAAATTAATCACGAAACTAGGGATCAGATCCAGGTTCTCTTGGCTCTGCTGGCTTAATTGGCTCGACTGGCTCAGGCAACTGCTCAGGATGCGTCTGGGAGGGCACCGGATCAAACTCCGTCATCCGCTCTAGCTGCTGCCGCCGCTGCTGGATATTGGCCTCCTGAATCCCGGTTCGCACCATTTCTGGCAAAAACTCGCAGACTTCGTTGGCCAGATGTTCCCGCACGGTCAGGATCCGAAAGCCCAGACTCTGCTCGGCCTGAAACAAATCCCGAATGTACAGCTCGCCGTCCTGAATCCGCTCTTTAGTTGAGAACGTATGCAGCCAGAGCGAGCGCGGCGGATCAGTTTCACTCAGTTGAGCAATCACCGTCCTGACAGCTTGATAGGTGAGGTAGCTTACCACCACCTTGGTTGTATCCTTGGCAATCTGCTTGAAATCCATAGAGCCTTGCGTGAGCTGTGAGTTTTGTGCTGGAGCCTTGCAGTGAGTCACGAGTCGTAGAACCTTACGGTGATCTAACCACAGTTGCCTCAACTCAAACCCCAAAGCTCACCTAAAGCTACAGGAGACAGATACTTTAGATCGTGTCCTGTGCCTCAAACTCAAACTTGATCTCCTTCCAGAGTTCGCAGGCGGTGGCCAACTCAGGCGACCAGCGGCAGGCTTCGCGAATAATATCGCCACCTTCGCGCATCAGATCGCGGCCTTCGTTGCGTGCCTGGACGCAGGCTTCGAGCGCCACGCGGTTGGCGGTTGCTCCGGGCGCGTTCCCCCAAGGGTGACCCAGCGTGCCGCCACCAAATTGCAGCACCGAGTCATCGCCGAAGATTTCCACCAGTGCCGGCATGTGCCAAACGTGAATCCCGCCAGAGGCCACGGCCATCACTCCAGGCATGGAAGCCCAATCCTGGGTGAAGTAGATGCCCTTGGAGCGGTCTTGCTCGACGTAGTTTTCGCGCAGCAGGTCTACAAAGCCCAAGGTCACAGCCTTGTCGCCTTCCAGCTTGCCCACGACTGTCCCGGTGTGGATATGGTCGCCACCTGACATCCGCAGACACTTAGCCAAAACGCGGAAGTGCATCCCGTGGTTCTTCTGGCGGTCGATCACGGCATGCATGGCGCGGTGGATATGCAGCAGCACACCATTGTCGCGGCACCAGTGCGACAGCGTCGTGTTAGCGGTAAAGCCAGCCGTTAAGAAGTCATGCATGATGATCGGCATGCCTAGCTCTTTGGCATATTCCGCCCGCTTGATCATCTCTTCGCAGGTGGCCGCCGTGCAGTTGAGGTAGTGACCTTTGACTTCGCCTGTTTCTGCCTGAGCCTTGTAGATCGCGTCAGCGACAAAGGTGAAGCGGTCGCGCCAGCGCTGGAACGGCTGTGAGTTGATGTTCTCGTCGTCCTTGGTGAAGTCCAAACCACCCCGCAGACACTCATAGACCGCCCGACCGTAGTTCTTAGCCGACAAACCCAGCTTGGGCTTGATCGTGCAGCCCAGCAGCGGACGGCCATACTTGTTGATTTTGTCGCGCTCTACCTGGATACCGTGGGGTGGGCCTTGGAAGGTTTTGAGGTAGGCAACCGGAATCCGCAGATCTTCCAAGCGCAGGGCTTTCAATGCTTTGAAGCCAAACACGTTGCCGACAATCGAGGTCAGCATGTTGGTGACAGAGCCTTCCTCGAACAGGTCGAGCGGGTAGGCAATGTAGGCAATAAACTGATTGTCTTCGCCGGGGACTGGCTCAATGTCGTAGCAGCGGCCTTTGTAGCGATCCAAGTCGGTCAGCAGGTCGGTCCAGACGGTCGTCCAGGTGCCGGTTGAAGACTCAGCGGCTACCGCAGCACCCGCTTCTTCGTAGGGTACACCGGGCTGAGGTGTGACCCGAAAAGCGGCCAAAATATCGGTATCTTTGGGCGTGTAGTCGGGCGTGTAGTAGGTTAAGCGATAGTCCTTAACCCCAGCCTGATACCCAGCTTTGGCCTGAGTTTTAGTTTGTGAATATGACATGTTTCCCTTCCTGTGATTCATTTCGACCGAACAAGAGCAAACCCAACTTCTGGCTCAGAAGCAAGGCAACTGACGCAGGCTTAACCAACCGCAACTCTGAATAATCAGGCTTGAATAATCAAGTTCTGGTGATGAAGTGGATGCGAACCAGGACAGCTTATTTGACAATCTTCAACTTTGCCATCTTCTAGCAATTTTTAGAATATCTTAATTTGTGCCCTGTTCTCAGTCTTGATCAAAAATATATCAGGAATAGAATCAGTAGGACTTTGAAACTTCTTAGCGCATTAATAACTAGAGTTTATATTCGTTAAATAAAGTTACGAGATGCGTAAACATGTCGGATCTGTGCATTGGCTTTACCGCATTGAAATATACCGCTGCGTATTCTCTAAAGCCAGCAGAGAATTTAGCAGGCAGAGAATTTAGCAGGCAGAGAATTTGAAGATTTACTCGTCTCTTCGCCGCACTTGTCGGTTGCAGCAGGTGAGAGGTTAATCTGGGGGAGGCAAAACCAACTTTCAGAAATTGGCCATGAGCGAACTGCTGTCTGAGATTTTCACCGCCACCTCAAATGTCTACAGCGGCTGGATTCTCTGGAATCTATTTTTGGCCTTTATTCCGCTGGTGCTGAGCTTCTGGCTGTTCCGTCGCAAAAAAATCTCGCGCAAGCCGACCTGGTGGCTGGCGCTAGCTGTCTTCATCGCCTTTTTGCCGAATGCGCCCTATCTGCTCACCGATATTGTGCATCTGATTCGCGGCACAAGAGCCGGACTCTCTATTTGGGCTGTGGTGCTGGTGCTGATCCCGCTGCATCTCTCGGCCATTGTGGGCGGCTTTGCAGCTTACGTGATTTCCCTAATCAACCTTGGCTACTATCTCCGCAAGCAGGGGGCGCAGCGGCTGATTGTTTGGGCTACTGAGCTACTGGTGCATCTGCTCTGTGCTGTTGGTGTGTTTATGGGACGCTTCCGCCGCTTCAACAGCTGGGATTTGGTAACTGGCCCCGGCGATGTTTTGGCCACCACATTGGATGACCTGACGAGCAAGCGCCCCGTTGCGGTGATTGTCCTCACCTTTATCGTGCTGACGGTGTTCTACTGGGTGATGAAGCAGATCACGCTGGGGCTGTACCTGCGCTACCGCTTTTTGCGGATGGGCAAGGAGGTACTGGAGTAGGAGACTCGCAGTGGATGGGCAGGATCGAGTTTTGGTTTTGGAAGCGGAATTTCTCGGTCTTGAAAATATTCAATACCCATTGCTCTCAGCCATCGGAGCGAGGTCATGACCAATCTGGATCAGGTACTTTGCCAAATTTAGGCGGCTAGCAGGAGCTGACGTTTGCCCCAAACCCCCAATTCTGGGGGCTTCCGAACCATTTTCGGCTCAATGTCCCTCAGAATATAGCCTGTAGCATTCAAGAAAGGGGAATTTAGGGGGCGAAATCCCTTAGCAACGCCAAAAAAATTCGATCGCGCGAGACGCAAAGGGAGAAGAGCCGGAGCGCAAAGGGCAAGAGGGCAAAAGAGCAGAGGGCTACAAAGTCCTCGGAGCACTACAAACTACCCGAAAACCATTATTGCTGTTATGAACCTCTGCAACATCGTAGACGCGAGTAGCAGAGCGGCAAAGCCAAGGATCATCGCACCAAGAGCCGCCCCGCAGAACCCGTACTGTGTTTTTATCTTCACTCAGCCAAGCACTACCATTGGTCGGTGCTCCTTGATAGTCATCGTGCCAATGATCCTGGCACCACTCCCAAACGTTTCCATGCATGTCATAAAGCCCGAAGGCATTGGGTGGAAACGTACCAACATCAGTTGTCTGCTCACGAAATTTTCCTTTAGGAGCGTCACCATAAGAACCCGAATAAGTTTTACCTTGATATACCCAATCAGTTCCTTGATAATTTGCTAAATCTGTTGTAACTGTTGCTCCAAAGTGGAAGGAAAGCATTGTTCCCGCACGACAAGAGTACTCCCATTCTGCTTCATTGGGTAGTCGATAAGTGCATCTAGTTTGCTTACTCAATTTAGAACAGAATTCCACAGCATCATTCCACGAAACTTGTTCAACAGGGCGTTTGTTACTTTTGAAATTAGCAGAATTACTCCCCATAATTTTCTGATACTGGGCTTGGGTGATTGCAAATTTGCCCATGAAGAAAGAGGGCACATCAACAATGTGTTGTGGTGATTCAGTAGAGTGTCGCTCCAGTTTAGTTTCTGGAGAACCCATCTTGAACGAGCCGCCGGGAATTTTCACCATCTCTAACGTAATACCATTCCCAAAATCCTCAGCAAAAAACTCAGCCTGCTTAGTTTGGCGGTTTGTGATCTCTCCTCGCGCATCAACCGTTACGACTTCAAATTTAAATGTCTGCAACTGCACAGCTTCAGACGCTTCAGCATCGCGGCTAGAGGCGGCTGATGTCACCGTTACAGTTTGCGCTATTGCGGGCTGATCACGTCGGCGCAGCGCAATTCGTCCAATTGCTTTAACAGCCTGTAGGTCGGCAGGAGAAGCCCCCAACACTCGAATCCAAAGCTGCTCTGCCAAATCTAGATCGGCTTCAGCCTCCGCTTCCAGTGCGTCATTCTTTAGCGCCATCACATCCTGCAATGTGGCATACTGCGGCAGCAAAATCAGATGTAGCTTAGTCGCAGGTTCAGCAATCGCATAGGGATACTGAGCCGCCTTGCGATAGCGCCGATTTAGCTCCGGCACCTGATAGCGCAAATGCTGATACAGCCGCTCCACCGTGGCGCAGTTATTCTCGCCCGCAATCCGCAGCCCTTGCAGCAAACAATGCGTAAACGTTCCCTGCTGCAACTCCTCAATTTCATACGACAGCTCATTCGGGCTGCAAGCGAACAGCGTAATTACGCCCTGCTGCTGCTCCGTGCCAATCCCCGCCCCGCCATCCCGGTCATCTTCACCCCGGCAGGCATCCAGCAGCAGCACCACATTATCTGCCCCAGAGCGCCGCAGCCGATCCGCCACATCCCGAATCGCAATCCCAGTGCGCTCCACGTTGCCCGGATCGCCATCAATCGGCATCAGATAGTCTCTGCCTCTGTGCCGCTTGCCATGCCCCGCAAAGAAAAACCAGAGATTATCGCCCGCCGCCAAAAACGGCTGCTCAAACCTGACCCGCAAAAACCGCTCCAAGTTGCCCAGCGTCGGCTCTGAGCGCAGGGGCGATCCCTGATTAACCGGAATCAGCGGCGCACCCTCCGCAAAGTGATAGACCCACTCAAACTTCGCCTCGTTCAGGCAAAAGTTCTGGATCGCCTCTGCGTCTCGCTGAGCATATTGCAGCGGCTTCAGGTTGTGATATTGATTGATTCCGACGGTAATCGCCCAGTTTTTGCCCATGCGGCTCATTCAACAGCAAACGCAGCTCTAGCTTAACCCGACTCAACCTAATGCGCTGACTAGTGGGCGGTTCCGGCGCACTGATTTGGTTGGCCTAAAGCTGGTTAGCCTAGAGCTGGTTGGCCCAGATTTCGTTGACCCAGAACTTACTTGACTCCAAGCAGTTCCACGTCAAAAATCAGCGTCGCGTTGGGCGGAATTACGCCGCCTGCGCCGCGCGCGCCGTAGCCCAACTCAGGCGGGATAATCAGCTTGCGCTGGCCACCCACTTTCATGGTGCTGAGTCCTTCATCCCAACCTTTAATGACTCGACCTGCACCAATCGGAAAATCAAACGGCTGGTTGCGATCCCGCGAGCTGTCAAACTTGCGGCCATCTTCGAGCGTGCCAGTGTAGTGAACCACAACCGTTTGGCCAGTTTTGGGCATTTCACCCGTGCCTTCCACCAGGTCAATATACTTGAGTCCAGAAGGCGTTGTAACAATATTTTCGTCGGTCATAAGGTCAGATGCCCCTGGGCTAGAAGAATCGGAAGCTTGAGCTAAAACCGTGTTGAGCGCGGTGGCTGAGACGGTTTGGGGAGAGGCCACTGCATCAGCACCGCGTCCCGTGAACTGAGCCACGACTAGCAGGACGACGCAAGCCATCATCACGCCAAAACTGATCAGAATTTCTCGCAAAATTGCTCCTCCTGTTGCGGGTTGCCATTCAGAATCTAGACTAAATCTAGGCTAAACATCATCGTAAAACTGGATCATGCCAATCCAGCCTCTAGTTTACTGCTTTAGGGCTGCTTTCTGGCTCGCTGCCCCATCAGCTCACCCTGAGATAGATCTAAAGCGCTAGCGCCAGAGCTTGTTTTCTAAATCGCGTACCTGCCGCTCTAGTCGATCAATTCTGCCGCGCAGTTCGTCCATTTCGTTTTGGCGCGGTACGCCTAGCTCTTGCAGCATATTCTTGAGCTGGCGCTGCATCTGGGCTTCCCAATTGCCCTGCTCAGTTTTGATCTGCTGCATAATATCATTGGCAAAGGTGGCGGCCTGCTCCGGATCGAGCTTGCCATCTCTGACGAGCTGTTCGCTGACATCCCGTAGCCGTTCGGCCACCAGCGAAGTCGTACCAATTCCAACCATCAAGAGCTGCTTGAGCAAATTGTTGCTGTCCATGTTGAATTCCTATAGTCTCTATAGTCTGTCTAGAGAGCAACAAACCTGATCGTTTCGAGCGCGCAGCAGGCAGTTAGCGCGTTCAGAGGGCAGTCAGATTCGGCTGGCTCCAGCGTACAGTTCTATTTTGGCAAATTTGGCTGATTTAATCGCCATAGCCAAGAGTCGGACTGCCGTACTCCCGACAACGCAATCTCCGCCCTCAGCGCCTGTCGTGAATTCCTGTCGCAAATTGATGATCATGAGTGAACCCCATAAAACCCACAGAACCCATAAAATCCACAATGGAAATTGAATGGCTCAAAATCGAAGTACAGCCCGAACTGCGCGAACAGTTTGTCCAAAAAGATGCCGAAATCTGGACGACAAAGCTGGCGAGCTATCCAGGATTTTTGAACAAAGAAGTCTGGATTAGCCCGGACGATCTCTCTGAGGTCGTTTTGGTGGTGCATTGGGCGAGTTTTGAGCAGTGGAAGGCGATTCCAGAGGCGGAACTTCAGCGTACCGAAGCTCAATTTAATGCGGCAATGGGCAATGCCACCTATAAAATTGTCGAGGCTCTGCGCTATCAGGTTCGCAAACGCACGCAGGTTTAGCAAAATCTGAGCTGAGCCTTGAGCCAAGATCCTGGGCAAAGCTTGAGCTACGATCAAATTGCTGATTCCCAGATCCAGGTCATGCCTACCTGTCCCACCTGCCACCAATCTGTTGACTCTCAGGCAATTGTCTGCCCTTTCTGCCGCACGCCGCTCAAAGCCCACGGACATCCCGGCATTCCGCTCTATCGCGCCGAGGGCAAAGCCTACCTCTGCCAAAGCTGTACCTACGAAGCCGACAACACCTGCAACTATCCGCAGCGCCCCTACGCCAAAGAATGTACGCTCTATCAGGACGTGAATGCTGTCGCTGTCGCGCCACCGCGCCGCCATCGATCAACCGGGCTGCGATTCAAGGGCAACGAGGGCTGGTGGATCTTGGCGGGCTTGGGGACAGTCAGCCTGCTGATTGCGTTCTCGAATCGCTAGCTGGATTGACGCTGAATCTGCTCACTACTCAATAGCCAACGACACCCGCTCCCCACCCGCCTGCTTCAAATCGCCTAGCAGCGTTACCACCTGGTCGTAGGGCAGCTGTTCCGAGGGTTGTAGCACGACGTTGCCCTTAGGGTTTTCGGCCAAGAATGCCTTGACTTGGGCAGTGAGAGCAGAGGTTTCGGCAGGCTTGTCGTCAAACTGGGCTTGGCCTTGCGAGTCAAGCTTAATGATCGCCACTTTAGGCGGTTCTGCTTCAGGGCTAGGCGAAGCGTCGTCAGAGGGCAGATCGATCTCTACGCCCTGCTGTAAAGTCAGCGTCATGGAGACAATAATGAAAAAAGTCAGCACCACCATCAGCACGTCTAGCATCGGCACCAGATTCACGTCTGGAATCTTCGACCTTCTCGAACTGCGCTTAAAGTTCATAGCTATGTATCTCTATTGGCTATTGCTTATCAGTTAACCTATTGCTTACCAGTTAACCATGCTGGGCTGGTAGAACTCCCGTCAGAACTGTCCTTCTAGTGCCGCCACGCAGCGCTCGCAGATGAGCGACTGCTCGGTTGATTCGCCCACCTGCGTTGAGTAGTTCCAGCAGCGGTCGCACTTTTTGCCCGATGCGTCGGTTACGCCCACGCCCAGTGCATCTGCCTGCGACTGATATTTCAGCCCCGCTAGCGCGTCCGGGGTTTCCAGCACCTCCACCTGCGAGGCCAGCAGCAGGTAGCGCAGTTCGTCCACGCCGTTGCCGCTCAAACTATCAGCCGGGTTGATTGCCTGCAAGCGCTGCCGCAGTTCCGCATCGGTGACGTAAAGCAGCACTTTTGCCTCCAGCGACGAGCCAATATCTTTGGCGGTGCGGGCTTTTTCTAACACCTGATTCACCGCATCTCGAATCTGGCGGAGCTGCTGCCAGGTTTGAGCCATCTGCGGCTGCTGCCAGCTTGAGTTAATCTGCACCCAGCCCGCTTCAAATACCGACTGATAGGGCGTTTTATAGGGCAAATACTGCCAGATATCTTCAGCCAAATGCGACAGCACCGGGGCAATGGCGCGAGTCAGGCTTTCCAGCGCAATCGCCAGCACTGTCTGACAGCTACGCCGACGGGCTGCATCTGGAGCGCTAATGTAGAGCCGATCTTTGGCGATATCCAGGTAAAAGTTAGAGAGATCAACGACGCAGAAATTTTGAATGGTTTGGAAGAAGCGGAAGAACTGGTAGGTTTCAAAGGCATCCGTGGCTTCGGCAAAGACTTCGCTAATCCGGTGCAGCATATAGCGATCCAGTTCGGGCAGCTCGGCGTAGGGCACAGCCTGCGTTGCCGGATCAAAGTCATGCAGGTTGCCCAGCAAAAACCGCGCCGTATTGCGGATCTTGCCGCGAATCTCGTTGATCTGCTTCAGGATATTCAGGCTCAGCGGCACGTCTTTGGAGTAGTCCACCGACGAAACCCAGAGCCGCAGCACGTCCGCGCCATAGGCAGGCAACACTGCGGTTTTGCCCTTCAGCTTCAGGTTGCCGCCTTCGATCACCAGCAGCGGGTCGATGCCGTTGCCCAGCGACTTGCTCATCTTGTTGCCGTCTTCATCCACCGTGAAGCCATGCGTCAGCACCGATTTATAGGGCGCATGTCCATGTACCGCGACGCTGGTCAGCAGACTCGACTGAAACCAGCCTCGATGCTGGTCAGAGCCTTCCAAATACAGGTCAGCCGGATAGCGCAAGGCCGGACGTTGCTCGACCACCGCCGCCCAGGACGAGCCGGAGTCAAACCAGACATCCATCGTGTCGGTGCCTTTGCGATACTGACGGCCATTGTTGCGGTAGGCTTCGGGCAGCAGCTCTGCCACCGATAGCTCCCACCAGGCATCGGAGCCTCTAGCGGCAAACAGCGCTTCGATATGGTCAATCGTCTCGGCGTTCAGCAGCGGCTCATGGGTGGCTTCGTCGTAGAATACCGGGATCGGCACGCCCCAAGTTCGCTGCCGCGAGATGCACCAGTCGGCACGCTCCGAAACCATCGCCGTGATCCGGTTTTCGCCCTGTGCCGGAATCCACTTCACCTCAGAAATGGCCTGCATCGCCTGCTCGCGGAAGCCGTCCACTGAGGCAAACCACTGCTCGGTGGCGCGGAACATGACGGGCTGCTTGGTGCGCCAGTCGTAGGGATAGCGGTGGTCGTAGGACTCTTGCTTCAGCAAGGCTCCGGCAGCTTCTAGGGCCTGAATCACCGCTGCATTTCCGGCACTCAGCTTAAACTTGGGCTTGCCTTTTTCCACCGTCACCTCATCCACGGTCGGCAGTCCGGCAAACTGTCCTGCCTCAGCCGTAAACACCCCGGCGTCATCCACCGGAGCTAGCACCGGCAACCCATACCGCTTGCCTACTGCAAAGTCATCCATGCCGTGCCCCGGAGCCGTATGCACCAGCCCTGTCCCCGACTCGGTGGTGACATAGTCGCCGCCAATTAAAATCTCGCTGCGGCGCTCAAACAGCGGATGTCGATAGGCAGTATGCTCCAGCGCTTTGCCCATCAGCTCAGCGCGCACCATCAGCTCGGTTTCTAGCTTGGCCGAGAGCGCCGCCACCAGATCTTTGGCCACGATCAAATAGCGATAGGGCGCGTCGCCTGCCACTTCCACCACGACATAGCTCAGCTCTGGATTGACCGCCACGCCCAAGTTGGCCGGAATCGTCCAGGGAGTTGTTGTCCAAATCGCTACGCCCAGACCCTCGGCATAGGGGCGAAAGGCGGCGGCAGAATCCGGCAGTTCTGTGACCGGAAAGCCGACGTAGATGCTGCGCGAGATATGCTTATCGGGATATTCCAACTCGGCCTCAGCCAGTGCCGTGCGAGAGCTAGGACTCCAGTAAACGGGCTTAAAGCCTCGGTAGATATAGCCCTTGAGCGCCATCTGACCAAACACGCGAATCTGGGCGGCTTCGTATTCCGGCTGCATCGTCAGGTAGGGATGCTGCCAGTTGCCCCAAATCCCCAGCTTCTGGAAGCTCTCGGACTGCTGCTCGGCCTGTCCTTGCGCCCAGGCTTTGGCGCGCTGGCGTAGCTCCAAGGGCGTGAGGCTCTGGCGCTCTTCTGCCGACATGGCTTGCAGCACCTTCAGCTCAATCGGCAGGCCGTGGCAGTCCCATCCCGGCACGTAGCGCACCTTGCGGCCTTTCAGGATCTGGTACTTGTTAATGATATCTTTGAGCACTTTGTTGAGCGTGTGCCCCATATGCAGCGCCCCATTGGCGTAGGGCGGGCCATCGTGCAAAATGAACGGCTCGCCCGGATTTTGCTCAGATAGCTGCTGGTAAATCTGATGCTCAGCCCAAAATTGTTGCAGCTCTGGCTCGCGTTTGGCGGCGTTGGCGCGCATGTCAAATTGGGTCTGGGGCAGATTGACGGTATCTTTGTAGCTTCCGGGTTCTGTTCGGGTCACGGGATTCGGGGTGAATTGGGATATTTAAGAATTTTATCGAACCCTTGGCTATTCCGGGAGAGAGATTCTGGGTGAGGGCTATGGGAGGTTCACGAGGTTTCAGTGTATTCTGTATGTAAGTGTTGTTCCATCCAGATTTCGCTTCAGCGCTAAAGTTTCCCGGCCAGCCGTAGCCGTGAGTAATATCAAGCCTGGAAATGCTCGACCTGTTCAGGGTTGAGGGTGCTGAGAGTCTGACTATGCGATCTGGATCTGAGATTTTTGGTTGTTTTGATTCTGTAATGGTTATGCAAACTCAACTGCAAGTTGAGGGCTGGATTCCTGATCCGAAGCGGTTACGCTAAATTGTCACACTAATAAAGGCGAGGGAGAGCTAATCTTCCTCGCCTTTATTTTAGGCTAACTGCCTGAGATATTGGACTAGGGATCTAGAATGAACGACAGGTTGTAGATGATGTTGGCCCCACCATATCGAGCCAATCCATCTCCCAGATCGGTTTGAATTGTTTGACGGTTAATCTCTACAACATAGGTGCCAGTTGGCAAGATCCCTCGGTAGGGCAAATTGACATAGATATCGGTTGCGATTCCAGGTGTCAAGAAAGTGTCAATCGTATTGTCAAATGCGGCCTCTTGGTCAAAGAAGGGCGGCAACGGAGAGTAAGCGGGGTCGTTAACTAGATCGGGCGCAAACACGTCCCGGTCTAACAAGCCATTGCCGTTGATATCTTCGGGTGGGTCGAAGACACCGTTCCCGTTGGTGTCGTCTCCTGTGAGATCTAATCTCCCGTTGCCGTTCCTGTCTTCACCGGGATCAAGTCCACCATTTCCGTTCACATCTTCAGTAAATGGAAAGAAGGTACCACCGGGACCACTGCGGCCTTCACCTGGGTCAAGGATGCGGTTGTCATTGAGATCCTCATACGGGTCTAAAATGCCGTTACCGTCATAATCTCGACCAAACCGAATCCCAGCTAGCTCTGGTGTACCGTTGTACCGGATGATGACATTGCGCGGTTGATCAACCGTAAAGGTGTAGACATCGACCGGATCAGTGATGCCGACAAACTGCTTAAAGCTAACGTTTTGCGTCAATACGCCCACATTAAACGCAGTGCTAATACTACCATTGGCCGGATCACCGACTGCACTCAGTCCAGTGATTGTATTATTGACAAACAAGTCAAGGCTGTAGGTTGTATTTTCAGTTACAGCTTTCTGGGTTACGGCCAAGAAATAGGTTCCTGCTCCCAGCGTCTTGTTGATTGCCAGAGCTGAGCCGCCTTCGCTGCTCCCTGTAAATGCGCCTCCAGGGAAATCTCCAAGGATTACAAAGCCCTGGTCGTTAATTACACCTGGATTGGCGATACCGTTGCCGTTTTCGTCGTAGATCAGCGAGAAGGTGAGGTCGCCTGTCGTCTGGGTTGTATTTACCAATGCCGAGAAGTTACTAGCTTCAGAGGTGAGCGTGAACTTGTAAATATCCGTCGAGTCGAAAGTTCCTACAAGCGCAGGATTGGACACATCAGACGTGCTGACAATCTGCTGCCGTGACAATGAACCTACAACCACTCCCAAGTCGGTTGCGCCACCCAAGCCCAGCGGCGGATCAGCAGTTGGGTTGAGGCCAGTGATCGTCGTTTGTCGAAATTGCAGCGTGTAGCTGACCTCGTCGGCTGTAATCGTAGTTGGGGTAACGCCGATAAAGTAAGTGCCTGCGCCCAGCGCTTTGTTTATAATTGAGCCAGTTTGCAGCACGTCCTGACCATCTACAATCTGATTACCGTTGATATCGTAGACCAGACTAGTTTCGACATCACCACCTTCTACACTGTTGGTCAAGAGCCGAAACTGACTGCTTTGGTTCAGCGTAAAGCTGTAAAAATCAGCTGTATCGGTGTTAGACAACGTGTTTCTGTAAGCTGTGCTGCCAACCAGAACTCCGGTATCAAAGGCTGTGGCTGGAATGCTGCCCGGATCACGACTAGGTGTGATTGGAGGTGGAAAATCACCGCCCCCGCCATTGCCTGGATCAACGGGTCGTCCCAACGCATCAAGCGGGGTTGCTACTAGGGTATAGCGCGTGTTAACTCCATCTTGGCTCACCTGAATAAAATATTCTCCAGCCTCCAGAGTTCTGGCAATGCGCTCATTTCTTCTACCACGCCTGCCTGAAAATGCGATCGAAGCGCCCGCCGAATCTAAAAGACGTAGGTCAGCATTGGCTTGTAAATTTCTCAGCGCTAGAACAACATTCGTTTCATTAGAGGCAACGTTGAACTTGAAGAAATCATCTAGATCGAGCACCCTACTACTAATACTCAAGGAGCCTCTGATCCTTCTGCGCCGATCTAGTGTTCCGAGATTACGAGCGCCCGCAGTTGAGTCATCCGGCAGTCTTGTCGTCGCCATAGTTTAAGCCCCAGTTCGCAACTTAAATGATAATTCTCTCACCCCAAAAAAAACTCAGTACCACTACGGAGCCGGCAGATGTTCAACATAGTCTCGGTATCATCTCAGCCTAGCCTGATTTTGCGACGGAATTTTATGATGAAATATGACTAAAACCGTGATCGTTGGGGCAGGGCCAACCGGAGCAGCGCTGGCCTACCTGCTGGCGCGTCAAGGACTTGAGGTAACGCTGATTGAGGCAGCCCCAGACTTTGAGCGACTGTTTCGCGGCGAGGGGTTAATGCCCAGTGGCCTAGATGCCTTAGTTCAAATGGATTTACAGAGCTTGCTTGACCAAATCCCGACTCAAACAATCCAGCGCTGGGAGATGCTGGTTGAAGGCTGTCCAGTCGTGCAGATTGACGAGCCAGCTGGACTCCAGACCACTATTGTCTCGCAGCCTGCTTTCCTCAAAGCCGTGGTTGCCAAAGCTCAGCAGTATCCGGGGTTTCGGTTCATGCAGGGCAGCGTCCAAGCGTTGATCTACCAGCAAGAGCGGGTGGCAGGGGTGCGGGGCAACCAAGCTGGAGCGATGCAGGAGATAGCGGCAGATCTGGTGATTGGCACTGACGGACGCGGTTCGACGCTGCGCCGACTGGCCGATCTGCGGCTGCAACGGCGCGACTACGATAGCAATCTGCTCTGGTTTCGGCTGCCCGCACCGCTGCCTGTCCCCCAGCGCTCGATTTTCTATGGCTTTATTCGCGGCTCTGAGAGCCTGGGAGCCTATAGCTCCTGGGATGGTAGCCTCAAGCTCGCCTATATCTTGCCACGCGACACAGCTTTTGACTGGAAAAACCTCGACTGGCCAACCCGACTAGCCGCCATTGGCCCCGACTGGTTTGCCACCCATCTGCAAACCCATGCCGCCGCCCTAGAAGCGCCAGTTTTACTGAACGTGCTGTTTGGCTGCTGTCCGCGCTGGTTTCGCCCCGGTCTGCTGCTGCTGGGCGATGCGGCGCACCCGATGGCTCCAATCCGGGCGCAGGGCATCAATCTAGCGTTGCGGGACGTGATCGTCGCGGTCAATCAGCTGGCGCCGCTGTTAAAAGCAAACGGCACAGCCAGCGCCATCGATCAGGCACTCGCGCAGATCCAGGCCGAGCGTGAGCCAGAGATTCGGCGGGCGCAAACGCTCCAGCAGCACGAGCAGGGACAGGCAAATCTGATTGCCCAGCAGCCGCTTCTGCGGCAAGCGCTCAGGCTAGCGGCTCCGCTGACGCGTCCGCTGATTTCTCGTCGCTGGCTGTCCCGCCAAAAAGACCTGCGCTACGGAGCCTCTCTGGTGCGGCTTGCGCCTGACTTCGCACCTGACGGTCTAAAATTTAGAATGCAGGTAGATAACCCAACTCTCGATGCGGCTCCATCTGCTTGAGACTTCACCTTGAGGCTTTATCTTAAGACTTTCCGAAAAAAATCCGCATTGAGTTCAGTAATACATATTTTGGTATAGCAGGCTTGATAGGCTTGCAGAATCTGCGCTGGAGAACAGAGCTATCGATCCCCTGGAAAACGCTGTTGGAGAATCCCGTGTTTGACGATCTTCTGCCTCAACTCAACGACCACAACCTGCCCTACCCTGATACCATGCACCCGATCGTGGTGCATTTTGTGATTGCGATGGTGCTGTTTGCCGTCCTCTGCGACGTGATTGGCTACTTCAGCAAGAACAGTCGCCTGTTTGAGGTGGGCTGGTGGAATATGTTTTTTGCCACAGTTTCGATTTTTATTGCCGTGATTTTCGGGCAAATTGAAGCCGGACTGGCCGAGCCTTACAGCGCTTCGCTCTCGGTGCTAAACCTGCATACGCTGCTGGGCTGGTCGCTGTCAGGCATTTTGGCGGCAGTGACGGGCTGGCGCTATATCATTCGCTCCAAAGATCCCAAAAGTCTGCCGATTGCCTATGTAGGCGCAGGGCTGGCGCTGACGCTGCTGGTCTTTGTCCAGACCTATCTGGGTGATTTGCTGGTTTGGGTATACGGCCTGCATACTGTACCCGTAGTCGAAGCGATGCGAGGAGGCCTGCTGTGAATTCAGAGTTAGTGGAGCAAATTTCCAGCCTCGGCTCGAATGGCCTGCCCTACATCGTGCCGATTCACCCCAACCTGGTTCATCTGACGCTGGGGTTGTTCATTGTGGCGATCGCCTTTGACATTGTTGGGTTGCTCTACCCATTTGAGCAGCCCGTGTTCAAATATCTCTCGATTCCGGCTACCCGCTCCAACTTCTACGACGTGGGCTGGTACAACATGGTGGCCGCAGCCGTGATTACTTTCTTTACAGTGGCAGCAGGCTTCTACGAGATCATGTTGGCACAGGTTGACCCCGAGGTGACAAGCGCCTGGGGTCTCAAGGCAATGGAAACCATGCTCTGGCATGGAGTCGGCGGCGTGCTGCTGCTGCTGCTGATTGTCGGCATGGCAATTTGGCGAGGCTTCCAGCGGTTTTCCTGGCGCAAGGACATGGGGCGGCAGGTGCAGTGGAGCTATGTCTTTGTGGGGCTGCTGATTTTTGGCCTAATGTTTGCTCACGGCACGCTAGGAGCGCATTTGGGCGGCGAGTTTGGCGTTCACGTCACGGCTGACCAGCTTCTGAGAGCCGGCGAAGACCCGAATGCGGCGCTCTAGGCAATAATTCTTTGATCCTAGTTTTTTAGGGCGATTTGTTTATGAAGATGCGGCTGATTGTGACATTGGTGGGCGCGACAATTTTGATGACGCTAGCCAGTCTCTGGATGGGACAGCAGGCTTACACCTGGTTTCCGCCTCAAGCCTCGGCTGAGTCTGAGCTGATCGACGATTTGTTTAGCTTCTTGACGGCGTTGGGCACGTTTATTTTTTTGGGCGTGGCGGGGACGCTGGGCTATTCGGTGCTGTTCTCACGCGCCGGACGCTACGACTACAGCGACGGGCCGCCCATTGAAGGCAACATCACGCTAGAAATCGTCTGGACAGCGATTCCGTTTGCGCTGGTGATCTGGATTGCTGCCTACAGCTACCAGGTCTATGAGCAGATGGACGTGCGGGGGCCGATGGAAATGGTGCATTTGCACATGCCTGCCACGATGGAAGCCGCCTACGCCGAGCCAATGGATGATTCGCTGCCAGATTCGCTGCCAGATTCACCAACAGCAGGTCTGCCCAGCGCCAGGATTGCGGTGCAGGCAAAGCAGTGGGCCTGGATCTTTCACTATCCCGGCGAGAACGGCCAAGACATCACGAGCACCGAGCTGCATCTGCCCGTTGACCACCGGATCAAGCTGGAGCTGACCTCAGACGACGTGCTGCACGGCCTGTACATCCCAGCTTTCCGGCTGAAGCAAGATATTATTCCCAACAAAACCATCGACTTCGAGTTCACGCCGACCCGGATTGGCACTTATCGCCTGCGCGACTCGCAGTACAGCGGCACCTACTTCGCGGCGATGCAGGCTGACGTTGTGGTTGAGTCGCCCCAAGCCTACCAGAGCTGGCTGGCAGATGCCGCCAATCGAGCGCCTAGCCCTGCCTATAACCGAGCTGCGTTTGAGTACAACCGCGCTGCTGAGCAGACGATCGTTCGCGGCTGGGAGACCATACCGCCCGCCCCGCCGCCAATCGTCAACTTCGCGCCCAAGCAGGCTCCCGACAGCCCACCCGTTTAGTTCCCGTTTAACCCTTTCTTGTTTTTTCCTCATGGCGAATCTCTCAGTCGAAGCCCTTGACGGCAACCGCGCTCAGCCCTATCCCGGTGCGCCAGACAACTGGAAGCGATTTTTTAGCTTCAGCACCGACCATAAGGTGATCGGCATTCAATATATCGTCACCTCGTTTATTTTCTTTTTGGTGGGCGGACTGTTCGCCATGATTATTCGCGGCGAGCTGATTACGCCCGAAGCCAACCTGGTAGATCGCACCATCTACAACGCCATGTTTACGATGCATGGCTCGGTGATGCTGTTCCTCTGGACGTTTCCGGTGCTGGTCGGCTTGGCCAACTATCTTGTGCCCCTGATGATTGGGGCGCGCGATATGGCCTTCCCGCGCCTGAATGCCGCCGCCTTTTGGATGGTGCCGGTGGTAGGCGTGCTGATGATGGGCAGCTTTTTTGTGCCGGGTGGCCCGTCGCAGTCGGGCTGGTGGGCCTATCCGCCGGTGAGTCTGCAAAACCCAACCGGAAATTTGATCAATGGACAGGTGCTCTGGCTGCTGGCAGTGGCCATTTCCGGCGTTTCGTCGATTATGGGCGCAGTGAATTTTGTCACCACCATTTTTAAGATGCGTGCTCCCGGCATGACGTTTTTCCGGATGCCCGCCTTCGTCTGGACAGTGCTGGCGGCGCAGCTAATTCAGCTGTTTGGCTTGCCTGCCTTAACGGCTGGCGCAGTCATGCTGCTGCTCGATATTGTCGCGGGCACGAGCTTCTTTCGCCCCGAAAACGGCGGCAATCCGGTGCTGTATCAACATTTTTTCTGGTTCTACTCGCACCCAGCGGTCTATGTGATTGTGCTGCCAGTGTTTGGAATTTTCTCAGAGCTGTTTCCGGTCTATGCCCGCAAGCCGCTGTTTGGCTATCGGGTGGTGGCGGTTTCGTCGCTGATTATTACTGGACTCAGCGGCATTGTCTGGGTGCATCATATGTATGCCAGCGGCACTCCCGGCTGGATGCGGATGCTATTTATGTTCACGACGATGAGCATTTCTGTGCCGACTGGGATTAAGGTCTTTGCCTGGGTAGCGACAGCGTTTGGCGGCAAGCTGCGGCTGGATACGCCGATGCTATTTGCGATGGCAGGCGTAGTCAACTTTGTGTTTGCCGGGATTACTGGTATTATGCTAGGTTCTGTGCCCGTGGATATTCACGTCAACAACACCTATTTTGTAGTGGGTCATTTTCACTATGTTGTCTATGGCACTGTCGTATTTGGCATCTATGCTGCCATCTACCATTGGTTTCCTAAGATGACCGGACGGATGTATTACGAAGGCTTGGGCAAGGTGCATTTCTGGCTGACTTGGCTGGGCACGACGCTCAACTTCCTGCCCATGCATCCGGCGGGGCTGATGGGAATGCCGCGTCGAGTCGCTTCCTACGACCCGGAGTTTGCCTTTTGGAACGTGCTGGCGAGTCTGGGCGGTTTTTTGCTCGGCCTCTCGACGCTACCGTTTATTCTCAATATGGTCAGCTCTTGGATTCAAGGCGAGAAGGCAGGAAACAACCCTTGGCGGGCGATTGGACTGGAGTGGCTGATTTCCTCGCCGCCGCCCGTCGAGAATTTTGAGCATCTGCCGATTGTGATTGCCGAACCCTATGGCTATGGCAAAGACGAGCCGCTAGTTTCTAACCTGGCTGAACTCGCCGAATCGCCGGGATAATTCGCCTCTAAACGCACTCTATACCCCCCAAAGCCCCATGACTTCAGAAGCATCAATCGCCAACCAGATTGAGTCCGGAATTGTTGAGGAACATAATGAGGAGGCCAACAGTAAATTTGGCTTCTGGGTGTTTCTGCTCTCTGAAAGCGTGATTTTCCTCAGCTTTTTTGCCGGATATATCGTCTACAAAACTACCTCCACAGACTGGCTGCCTGCGGGCGTGGAGGGACTCGATACCCGTGACCCGGCAATTAACACCGTGGTGTTGATCTCCAGCAGCTTTGTGATCTATGTAGCCGAGCGGTTTCTACATGACAAGCGGCTCTGGGGCTTTCGGTTTTTTCTGCTGGCCACCATGCTGATGGGCAGCTATTTTCTCTATGGTCAGGCGGTCGAATGGCGCGGTTTGGAGTTTGGCCTCACCTCTGGACTCTATGGCGCGACATTTTATCTGCTCACTGGCTTCCACGGGCTGCATGTGATGACAGGCGTGTTGCTCCAGACCATTATGTTTTTTCGCTCGTTTATTCCCGGCAACTATGACAAGAGCAGCTTCGGCGTGGATGCGACTTCGCTGTTCTGGCACTTTGTAGACGTAATCTGGATTATCTTGTACGGCTTAATCTACGTTTGGCAGTAGCCTTTGGTAATCGCTGAGTCAGAGGTTCTGCTCGCCCCTCGCTTATCCCCAGGAGAATGACATGATTATTGATGATCAAACTTACGACGTAATCATTATTGGCACAGGCGCAGGCGGCGGCACTCTAGCGCGTAAGCTGGCGGTGACGGGTAAAAAAATCCTGGTGCTGGAGCGCGGCGAGTTTCTTGAAAAGGAAAGCTCGGAGCTAGAAGATATTGAGGTCTTCAAAAAAGAGCTGTATCACGCTCCCGAACAGTGGTTTGACAAAAACGGCGAAACGTTCTATCCCCAAACCAGCTACTCGGTGGGCGGCAATACCAAGATCTACAGCGGCGCGCTGATGCGGATGCGCGAACGCGACTTTGAGGAAGTACAGCACCAGAAAGGCGTTTCCCCAGAATGGCCGCTAAAATACGCCGACTTTGAACCCTACTACAGCGAAGCCGAGGCGCTCTATCAGGTGCATGGCAAAGCTGGCGACGACCCGACCGAGCCACCCCGCAGTGCTGACTATCCCTTCGCGCCAGTTGAGCATGAGCCGCATGTGGCCGAAATCTGCACCGCGCTGAGCGAGCAAGGACTGCATCCGGCCTATCTGCCAATTGGCTTGGGCGACCAAGGGCGAACGGACGCTGAAGATACGGGCATTTCGCCCGCTATCAAAGGCTCCGAGAACGTGACACTGAAGACCTCGGCCAAAGTGGTTGGCCTGATCACGAATCCTTCCGGGCTAGCGATTAAGGCGGTGCAGGTTGAAATTGGCGACGAGTGCTTTCTGTTTTTGGGAAATATTATCGTCTTGGCCTGTGGCGCGATTAACTCGGCGGCTCTGCTGCTGCGCTCCTGCAATGAGAAATGGCCGGATGGTATCGCCAACCGGAATGGGCTGGTGGGTCGTAACCTGATGAAGCAGTCGATGACGGTGCTGATGCAGCAGAGCACTTCGGCAAACTCTGGCCTGTTTCAGCGCTCGGTCTCCATCAACGATTTCTACTGGGGCGACCCAGATTTTCCGTTCCCGATGGGGCATATCCAAAACTCTGGCGGCATTTTACAAGACGTGATTTTCTCGGAAGCGCCACCAATTTTCTCGGTTTTGACTAAGGTGATGCCGAATTTTAGCCTGCGTCAGCTGGCTACGCGCTCGATTGGCTGGTGGCTGCAAACCGAGGATCTGCCGATGCCCGACAACCGGGTACGCTTCGAGAAAAACAAAATTTACTTGGACTACGAGCTGAATAACCTCGAAGCGCATGACCGACTGCTCTACCGCTGGCAGGAAGCTCTGAAGCAGGTAGACCGCAGCGCCAAGCAGTCAATTTTTGCCAAGAATATCCATCCGCATGGCAGCACACCCATTCAGGTGGTGGCTCATCAGTGCGGCACCTGTCGATTCGGTGAAGACCCAGATACTTCGGTGCTCAACCTCAACTGCCGTACCCACGATATCGACAACCTTTATGTGGTGGACAGCAGCTTCTTCCCGTCGAGTTCTAGTACTAGCCCCGCTCTGACGGTCATTGCCAACGCGCTGAGAGTCGCAGATCACCTGATTAAGCGGCTGGGTTAGGCTGAATACAGCCCTCGATGCGAAGACATTCATCTGCTGGTATGCATAGAAGCAACTCAGACAAGCTGAAAGTAATTCGCAACGGCCTTAAAACATATTGAGAATTACTTCTACTATTAAAAAATGACGAGTTGACTACTTCAAATAGGATCGATATAGTGACAAGGAAGTTGATTCTGAAATCAATTTCTCTATCTAGATGCTATTTAGGTTAAGAGGGGAAGCTATGTCTACAGCCGAAACGATTGTGCAGACTTTTGGCCAGATGCGTGCCAATCCAGTCATGCTGGAACTAAACGTGACTACTTCGATTTGCGAAGGCTTAAACGTAGGCTTGGCAAGCTTTCAGGCGCTCTATTTGCAATATCAAAAGCACCATTTTGTCGTTGAAGGCTCAGAGTTTTACTCACTGCATGCATTCTTCAATGAAAGCTATGAGCAAGTGCAGGGCTATGTGCATGAATTTGGCGAACGGCTGAATGGATTGGGCGGCGTGCCAGTTGCCAGCTTTACCAAATTAGCCGAGTTCTGCTGTTTCAACCCCGAATCTGACGATATCCATAGCTGCCGCACCATGATTGAGCATGACTTGCAGGCTGAGCAGGCAATTATTCAGGTGATCCGGCGACAGGCAGCACAGGCTGAAAGCTTGGGCGACCGCGCCACCCGCTACCTCTATGAGAAAATTCTGCTGGAAACCGAAGAGCGCGCGTTCCATCTCGATCACTTCTTGGCACATGACAGCCTGACGCTAGCCTTTGTAGGTACGAATAATTAGAGCGCGCAGTGACTTCCGATTCATCCCAACTAATTCATCCTAGAATCCACCCCAAACAAAGGAGCAGACGCAAAATCCGTCTGCTCCTTTGTTTGGAAGCGAGATCACTTGGGAGCACTTGAAAGAATTGGCCTGAGACAGTACGCTAGCTGCAACCTTTAGCGAGCTAGCAGAAAAAACTATGACGCTGCGAATTGGAGCCTTATTTGGCGGTTGCTCTGGCGAGCATGAAGTCTCGATCAGCTCAGCTCAGGCAATTGTCAAAGCGCTAAAAGCCCACGACCAGTATCAAATTCTGCCGTTTTACATTCAGAAAGACGGCATCTGGCAGGCAGGGGAACGGGCGCAGCGGGTGCTGGATTCTGGGCATCCCAGCCTAGAAGCTGGCAGGCTCTGGGAGTTTCCGGCAACGGCGCGTCAGGTCGATCTGTGGTTTCCAATGCTGCATGGGCCAAATGGCGAAGACGGCACGATTCAGGGGCTATTACAGCTCATGCAGGTGCCGTTTGTTGGCTGCGGCTTGCTGGCTGCGGCGATTGGGATGGACAAGCTGGCGATGAAAAGCGCCTTTGCCCAGGTTGGACTGCCGCAGGTCAAATATCTCGCCGCGACGCGCAGCCAAGTTCGCGCCCCCGGCAGTTTCTCTCAGCTCTGCCATCAAATTGAAGTCGAGCTGGGCTATCCCTGCTTCATCAAGCCCGCCAACCTCGGATCTTCGGTCGGTATCGCTAAAGCTCGCAGCCGCACCGAGCTAGAGGCGGCACTGCACAGCGCGGCTGGCTATGACCGTCGCCTGATTGTCGAGGCGGGCGTGGCGGCACGGGAAGTCGAATGTGCCGTATTAGGCAACGATCAGCCCCAGGCCTCGGTCGTAGGCGAAATCAGCTTCAGCAGCGACTTCTATGACTACGAAACGAAGTACACTGCTGGCAAAGCCGATCTGCATATTCCCGCCCAGCTGCCACCAGAAGTCAGCCGCAAAATCCAGGAGATGGCGGTGCAGGCATTTCTGGCTGTGGATGGAGCCGGAATCTCGCGGGTGGACTTCTTTTATCTGGAAGCCACAGGCGAGATTTTGATCAACGAAATTAATACGATGCCCGGTTTTACCGCCACCAGCATGTATCCGCAGCTTTGGGAGGCCAGTGGCATTGCCTTTCCAGAGCTAGTTGTGCGGCTTGTTGAGCTGGCGCAAGCGCGGGCCTCAGAGAGCTACTAGCCCAATATGTTAAGGTGCTGGTGATAGTTCTGGTTAGAATTCTGGGCGACGAGCATGAGCATCTTTACATTGCAAGGGGTAAAAAAAGATTTTGGCATCAAGGAGATTCTCAAGGATGCCAACTTCAGTCTGGGAGCCACCGATAAGGTCGGGCTAATTGGCACCAACGGCTCCGGTAAATCCACTCTGCTCAAAATGATTGCTGGACTTGAACCCATCGACAGCGGCGAGCGCTTGCTGAATTCGGGTGTGCGAATTGTCTATTTGCCGCAGCAGCCGGAGGTGGACGAAGATCGCACGGTAATCGAGCAAATCTTTGCCGACAGCGGCAACCAAATGAAGCTGGTGCGCCAATATGAAGAGATCTCTGACAAGCTAGCGCATGGGTCAGGCGACCCGGACAAGCTGATGGCGCGGCTCTCCACGGTGATGGAGCAGATGGACGCGACCGGAGCCTGGGAGCTGGAAACTCAAGCCAAAATTGTGCTCTCCAAGCTGGGCATTGATGATCTGGAGGCCAGAGTTGGCGATCTTTCAGGCGGCTACCGCAAGCGGATTGCGCTGGCGACTGCCCTACTCTCTGACCCTGACGTGCTGCTGATGGACGAGCCAACCAACCATCTCGATGCGCTCTCGGTAGAATGGCTGCAAAGCTATCTGAACCGCTATCGTGGCGCGCTGTTTTTAATTACCCACGACCGTTATTTTCTCGATCGCGTTACCAACCGGATTGTCGAACTCGATCGCGGCGATCTGTATACCTTCGACGGCAACTATTCTTACTATCTGGAGAAGAAAGCGCTGGCTGAAGAATCCGAAGTTAGCTCACAGCGCAAGCATCAGGGCGTACTGCGGCGCGAGCTAGAATGGCTGAAGCGCGGCCCCAAAGCCCGCAGCACTAAGCAAAAAGCCCGCATTGACCGGATCGGCGAGATGCAGACCAAAGAGTTTAAGCAGCAGCAAGGCAAGATCGATATTTCGACTGCCGGACGGCGGATTGGTAAAAAAGTGGTCGAGCTGCACGGCATTAGCAAAGCTTACGGTGACCGGACGCTGATCAAAGATTTTAGCTACGAGTTTAATCCTGACGATCGAATTGGGATTATTGGCGGTAACGGTGCGGGTAAAACCACGCTGATGAATATGGTTACGGGCAAGGTGCAGCCCGATAGCGGTACGGTGGAAATCGGCAGCACCATTCATATTGGCTACTTTGATCAGCATTCCGACGATCTGAGCGTCAATCCAAATCAGCGCGTGATTGAATATCTCAAAGATGTCGCTGAACTGGTTAAAACCTCAGACGGCTCGGTGATTACGGCCTCGCAGATGCTAGAGCGGTTTTTGTTTCCAGGCAGCCAGCAGTATTCGCCAATTAGCAAGCTGTCGGGGGGCGAAAAGCGACGGCTGTTTCTGCTGCGCGTGCTGATGTCAGCGCCCAACATGCTGATTTTAGACGAGCCAACCAACGACCTAGATGTGCAGACGCTAGCGATCCTAGAAGAATATCTCGAAAGTTTCAACGGCTGCGTGATTGTAGTTTCGCACGATCGCTATTTTCTCGATCGCACGGTAGAAAGCATTTTTGCGATTGAGGAGGGCGGCAACGTCCGGCAATATCCCGGCAATTACTCCGTCTATCTCGACTATCAGCAGACCGAAGCAACCAAGCCGGAAGCCGAAGAAAAGCTAGAGAAAGCTGTCGAAGCGGCTGCACCTGCCGCGCCCCCCGTTGAATCTAAGCGTCGCCTGTCTTACAAAGAGAAGCGCGAGTTTGAACAGCTTGAGACCAAAATTCCGGATCTCGAAGCCGAGAAAACCCGGCTCGAACAGCAGCTCTGCGAAAATCCGCCCGCCGAATTTAGCGCAATGCAGGATCTGACCGCTCAGCTTGCAGCTCTAGAGCAAACGATTGCCACCTCAACTGAACGCTGGCTGGAGCTGGCTGAGTTGGTTTAAACCCCAGTGCGGACTGCGTACAGTCTAGAACAATTCGCCCCGGCCTTCAAAGCACGACGACGGAGCCGCTATTGAGCAGAATTAGCGCGAGCTTCAAGCAGCAAAATTAGCGCCGCATCAAATCCAGCGTCTAAACGGATTCGGGAGCGGCAGTCTCAGCGGGTTAGGTCCAGGTACAGCGCCAGGGGGCTGGCTGGAGCGCTGTGCTAAAAACTGCTTGACCGTCTCAACCGGAATGCTCACGCCTTCGCCCGTAGACTGCTGCACGGCTCGGTTAATACCAATCACCTGCCCGCTCTCATCAATCAAAGGACCACCGCTATTTCCGGGCTGCAAAAAGCCTCTGGGAGTCCGAATGCAGCGCAATGGCGAGCTGCCGTTGGCGCAAGTGCTGTTTAGCTCAATCACCTGCGCCTGCGACAGCTTCCAGCTTTTGCCCAGCGGCGAGCCAATGGCATAGACCTGATCACCCACCTGCAATTGCGCCGTACTCTCAGCCAGCGGAGCTACGGGCAAATCGCTGGCACCCTGGAGCTGCACCAGCGCCAAATCCAGCGATTCGTCTACCAAAATCACCAACCCTACAAATGCCCGTCCATCCGAGAGCTTGACGCGGGGGCGCGAGTCTGAGGCCACCACATGGTAGTTAGTCATGACCAGGCCATCAGCCGTCAAAATTACGCCTGCTGCGGTTGAAGCAGAGCCGCGCCGAGTGCGGTCTTCAATCTCAACGGTTGAGGGTCGCAGCGCCGTATAGATCTGACCGGCCAACTGGGCGGTATTGGATCGGGCTGGAGCATTGGGCGAAACGGCAGGCGGCAGGCCAGATTGCTTCGGGGAGACGGACGGCAAGGCAATTAGGTCAGCTAGCGCCTGATCGCGTCTAACTCCTTCTCGCAGAGTGAGGCGCTTGCTGGGAGTCAGGGGTGGACGCACCTGTTCACGGCGCTCTAGCTCGCGGCGTTCGACCACCAGCATGGCTGCCTGAGCGGGATCAGCAGGCAGATCGGCTAGCAGCTGTTTGCCTTGAATATCGCCAAAGCTAATCATGCTGTCGAGGCAGGTCACATCCAGCGGCGCAACATACTGGGCGCAGTCGCCCTTTTGCCACTGCTCTTGATAGATCGCCTTGACTTCTTCAGGGCGAATTTTGTCAATATCGGCAATGGGCTTGCTGTTGAGCTGCCGCCAGCGATCATAGTCAAGCTGACTAATTCCGCCATAGCTAAATCGCTTCGTATGCTCAGAAGGTGACTGACTGAGCTGCAAAACCGCCTGATAAGCCTGTTCAAACTGAGGGTTGGCCTCTGGAGTAGGGGCTTTTTTGAACAGGCTAACGCCGACTGGCAGGAGCGCCAGCAGTACCGTCAAGGCAATCAGCCGCCGTTGGGCAGGCCGCATCCGATCGAGGAATTGGAGTTTGGCATTCATTTGACATTCATCAGGGGTTCGTGGCGATCAGGTCATCATTCACCGCTTACAACTATTCTCTCTCAAAAGAGAGAATAGCGCTACCGGTTCAGGTTTCAGACTGGCAGCTCGTAGCCTGCTGTCCGCATCCTGTCAGCGGCCTAACACCAGGTGTCCTCATGCAAAAAAGTATATTGTGCTACAGTTGAGTCAATGCCGATTCAAACCAAAGCTCAATCAAGGCTTGAGATTTTCGTTGCAAAATCTACATTGCTCAAGCTTTTCAAATCAAATCAACAGCTGGCGCTACGCGCAGTTTGAGCAATCGTCTGAACGAATCAAAAGATATTTAAAGGCTTTCATTTGGGACAAGCCGAGTGCAAGTTAAAGCCCGCAGACAGAGCCTAGTTGGTAGAACACATATTGGCTAGAACACATATTGGCCAGAACATATTAAGTAGCCAGAATATAGGTAGTTAGAGGCTTGGCAGCTCCAAGATAGCCTCTTGAGATTTCAGAACAGCTTGAAAAAATAAACAAGAAATAAATTATCAATGGTAGACGTAAAACAAACGGCTCTGATTTACTGCGAAAATCAGTTTGGCTTTGTAGATGGAAAAACTGCCGCAGGCTTGGTTCGACATTCTGAGATCTACAGCATCGTCGGAGTGATCGACAGCGCGTTGGCAGGTCAGGATGCCGGAGCAGCGCTAGGAGATCAGCAGAACGGCATTCCTATTTTTGCCAATTTAGAGGCAGCTTTGGCGCAGCTTTCAGAGGTTCCCAATTGCTACATCTACGGGAAAGCGCCCTTAGATGCTCGGATTTCGGCGGCAGAAAGGATTCTCATCTTGCAAGCCATGCAGGCAGGTATGAACATCATCAATGGCCTTCACGAATTCTTTTCTGAGGATTCAGAATTTGTGCAGATGGCGAGTCAGTGCGGCGTTCAAATCCAGGACATTAGAAAATCTCCGAAGCTGGAAGATTTGCATGTCTTTACAGGTCAAATCGCTCAAGTCAATGTTCCGGTGATTGCTGTACTCGGCACGGACTGTGCCTGCGGGAAGATGACGACAGCAGTCGAACTCAACAAAGCGCTCAACAGGCTGGGCGTCAAGTCGGTGCTGGTGGCAACAGGACAGACTAGCCTGATGCAGGGAGCTAAGTATGGTGCATCTATCGACGCGCTCGTGTCTCAGTTCGTGATTGGTGAGATAGAACATGCGGTCGTTCGAGCATTTGAGGGTGAAAATCCTGACGTGATTTTGGTGGAGGGACAGAGCGCAATCAGCCATCCTGCGTTCATGAGTTCTCTGGGAATTTTGAAGGGAAGTATGCCGGACAGCGTTATTCTCCAGCACCCGCCAGCTCGAAAATTCCGATGTGATTTTCCGCATTTGGCAATGCCGACGGTCGAGAGTGAAATTCAGCTGATTGAAGCGATCTCCCAGTCTCAGGTGATTGCCATCGCGCTGAGTCACGAAGCCTTGACGGACGCGGAGATTCCAGCAATCATCGCGGACTATGAGAGTCGGCTACGACTGCCCACAACAGACGTGTTGAACTACGGGTGTGAGAAGCTAATTCAAAGCCTATGCAGCTATTTTCCGAAGCTCAATCAAAAAATCAAGCAGGCTCATTTGCCAGCGCCTCTGCTAGTAGCGAGATAGAGGCAGGCAGAAAAACATCTCAGAAAAACATCTCAAAATATTTCGACAGAAAATATTTTGACAAAATGAATAGAAGCATAGATGAAAGCATTGCTACCCAGAATCGAGATTTCCCTATCTCAAATTCAGCATAACGCTCAGATTCTATCTGAACGTTATGGGCAAAAAGGTATTTCTCTAATGGGGGTTTCTAAGGCAACCCTGGGTGATCCCTTAATTGCCCAGGCGATGATTCAAGGAGGCGTAAAATTTATCGCAGACTCACGCCTTGAGAACATTCAAAAGATGAAGCAAGCCGGAGTCTCAGCTCGGTTTGTGCTGCTTCGCACGGCTTTGAGTCAAGCAGAATCTGTGGTGCAGGATGTGAACATTAGTCTGAATACAGAATTTCAGACGGTGAAAGCGCTTTGCTACTACGCAAATCTATCTCAGAAGGTTCATCAGATCATTGTCATGGTAGAGCTGGGCGATCTGCGCGAGGGGATTCTGCCCTGTGACATGCTCCAGTTCGTCAAAAAAACGCTTGAGCTATCCAGCGTCAAAGTGATTGGCATCGGCTGCAATTTAGCCTGCTATGGCGGCATTAAGCCAGATATGCAAAAAATGCGCGAGCTGTCCGAACTCGCTGAGGCCATTGAAAAAGAATTTCAAATTAACTTAGAGATAGTTTCAGGTGGCAATTCAGCAAACTATGAGTGGTATGAGTCTGCACAAACAGTTGGCAGAATTAATAATCTCCGGCTAGGCGAATCGATTCTCCTGGGGCGTGAAACTGTCAACCAGCAGGCAATTCCGGGTTTATGTACTAGCGCCTTTGAATTAACGGCTGAAGTCATCGAGTCCAAGGAAAAGCCCTCTTTGCCGTTTGGAGAAATCTGCCGAGATGCTTTCGGAAACGTCCCGACATTTCTCGATCGAGGAATTCATCAGCGCATTATTATTGCTCTGGGCAGACAGGACGTTCTGGTCTCTGGTCTAAAACCAAATGACGATCTGGAGATACTCGGATCTAGCAGCGATCATGTTGTGCTCGACAGTAGACACCGGAATTTGAAAATTGGCAGTGAAGTCAAGTTCAGCTTAGACTATGGTGGGCTGCTGTCAGCAATGACTTCTCCTTTTGTGAGCAAGCAGTTTATCAGCTGTGCTTAGTCACCTTGACTATCCTCAACCAACGCCCTGCAAGCTGTTTTTTTGATAAAAAATTGATAAGAAATTCATTCTCAACAATTATTTTTTTATGTTTACCGCCTGTTCTCAAACCGTAGGTAATGCCTAGATGATCCCTCAATCAGACAATTCTCTGAGTAGAGAATCTGCCAACCTGAACAGTGCCGTAAAATTTGAACAGTACCGTAAAATATGACTGCTGTAAAATACGACTGTTGCACTCTGTACCGCCATGTCTGCTGCTATATTTAGCTTGATGCGAATTCAGGTAATCAACGGCAATACCTACGAACCGATGACGCAGGGCATCGACGAATCTGCACAGGCGGCACGCGCCCCGCAAACTACAGTCATCACCACGCAGCCCAAGACTGGCCCTCAGTCTATCGAAAGCTACTACGACGAGTATCTGGCAATCCCCGGCATTCTAGAGCAGGTGGTGCTGGGCAAAGACCAGTTTGATGCCTTTGTGATTGCCTGCTGGGGCGATCCGGGCGTGGAAGCGGCTCGCGAAGTGACAACCAAACCCGTGATTGGCATTGCCGAGGCGAGTATGTATGTGGCCAATATGCTGGCGGCGCGTTGGGGCGTGGTGACAACGCAACATCGGGCACTGGATATGATTGAGAAGACCATTGCCAAAACGGGCTTTGCCCAACGCTGTGTCTCAATTCGCACCACGGGCATTCCGGTGATTGAAACCGAAAATGCGCGGCAGCAAACGCTAGATGCCCTGGAAATTGCTGGAAGGCTAGCAATGGAGCAAGATCGTGCCGAGGCGCTCTGTCTGGGCTGTGCCGGGATGAGTCGTCTGGATCTGGAGCTAGAGCAGCGGTTGGGCATTCCCATCATTGATGCAGTCGCCGCTGCCGTGAAGCTGGCCGAGGCGATTGTGGGGCTGCACAAACAAACCAGCAAGGCACTAACCTACAGACTGCCAGAGCTCAAGCCGATTCCCGGATTTCCAGACTACATGCAGCCAGCAGCTCTGTCAGGAGATCGGTCGGCAGATCAGGCTGAGACAACTGCAACCGCTCCAGCCCCTACGGCAAGCTAACCAGTCTGTGTCACGTCTTGGTTCCCCGGATTTCCCAGAGATCCAGATCTTTTAGCTACAATTGCCCGTTGAAACTTTTAATGTTCAATTCTGTCCAAACTGCCCAGCTTCGGATATAACAGCATAGCGCTCGCATCCCATTCCTCGCCCCTTACTTCACCCATGATTGAAGTCGAACATCTGAGCAAAATTTATGGCTCCACTCCTGCTATTCAGGATGTCACCTTTTCCGTGGAGAAAGGCGAAATTCTGGGTTTTTTGGGGCCAAATGGTGCTGGCAAAACCACCACAATGCGGATTCTGACGGGCTATCTGCCAGCCAGCAGCGGCACTGCCCGCATCGCCGGATTTGACGTGCATGAAAACTCGATGGCCGTGCGGCGACAGATTGGCTACCTGCCCGAAACGCCGCCGCTCTATACTGACATGACGGTGGAAGGGTTTCTGCATTTCGTGGCGCGGATCAAAGGCGTGGCGGCAGGTGATCGCATCGCGCAGGTCGAAAATGCTCTGAAGCGGTGCAACCTGCTCGAAAAGCGGAGCGTGCTGATCCGCAAGCTCTCGAAGGGATTTCGGCAGCGGGTTGGCATCGCCCAAGCCATTGTGCATGACCCGCCCGCCATTATTTTAGACGAGCCGACTGTCGGGCTAGATCCGCGCCAAATCATCGACGTGCGAAACCTGATCAAGAGTCTAGCGGGCGAACATACGATTATTCTCTCGACGCATATCCTGCCCGAAGTCAGCATGACTTGCAGCCGCGTGGCGATCATCAACCGAGGGCGCGTCGTCGCCACCAACACTCCTGAACAACTCATGGCCGAGCTGGCAGGCGGAGATGGCTACGAGCTAGAGGTGGCGGGCAATCCGGCGCAGCTAGACTGGCAGATTCAACAAATGCCCAGTCTGCTACCCGGCGTTAAGAGCGTGGAGCAAATAGCCGATGAGAGTCTGCCCGCCGAGCATTTTCGGCTGCGGGTGGCGCTGGAGGCCAATCTGCCCGATCCGGGTGGTGAGATTGCGGCGGCAGTCGTGCAGGCGGGGCTAGGGCTGTTTGAAATGCGGCGCACCCGCGTCACGCTGGAAGATGTGTTCTTAGAGCTGACAACTGAAGAGAAGGTAATTGACCCAGAGGAAATGGCGCAAGCCGACGAGCGGGCGAAAGCAGACACAAAAGCAGCCCCAGCGGAGGCAGTCGCCGTCGCTGAGCCAGTCGATTTGGACAATCCAGAAGATCCAGCGAACGCCGAGCCAGGAGATGCCTAAATGCGCGTAATTTTTGCCAACCTGATTGCCATCTACCGCCGCGAGCTGCAAAGCTACTTCGCCTCACCGTTTGCCTACGTGATTGCAGGCGTATTCTGGCTGCTGAGCGGCTTTTTCTTCTTCGCAATTTTGCTCGGCCCAGAGGGGCTAATTGCCCAGTCTGCCCTGCGGGATCAGATGGGCGTGACGGGTCAGCCAACTGACGTGCCCTATCAGTTTCTCAGCTTTTTTCTCGGCACGCTGAGTTCGCTGGCCATGTTCATTTTGCCAATGATTTCGATGGGGCTATATGCCGAAGAACGCAAGCGCGGCACGCTGGAGCTATTGGCCACCTCGCCTTTAACCAATTGGGTGGTAGCGCTAGGTAAGTGGCTAGGGGCAATCACGTTTTTCATCACGCTGCTGCTGCCGCTGCTGCTCTATCAGGCGATTGCCGTCAGCGCCTCAGATCCGCCTGCCTCGCTAACGGTGATGTTGCTGGGGCATCTGGGGCTGGTGCTGCTGGCTGGGGCAATTCTGTCGCTGGGGATGTTTGTCTCGTCACTGACCGACAGCACGATTCTGGCGGCAATTCTCACCTTTGGGCTAGTGCTGGTGCTCTGGGTGATCGAGCTGGTGGCCAATAGCCTAGTTGGGCCAGTCGGCGATGGGCTAAAACATTTATCGCTGATCAAAAACTACAACACGCTCACCCAGGGGATTTTTGACAGCAGCAGCATTCTGGTGTTTGTCAGCTATATTTTGCTGGGTCTATTTCTCACCGCTCAGTCGATTGAAGCCTTCCGGTTCCAGCGCTCCTAGATTTTGAAAAGGTTCAACCTAATTTTTTATGAAGCTGACTTCTCCGAGCCGTTCGCTCAGTTCCTTTAAGAAATACGCTAAATATCTGCTCTGGCTGGCGCTTTGCTTGGTAATTGCCGGACTCACCGCAGGCGCAATTGCTGGCTGGACGGCAGCGCCTATCACCATCGTGCTGGCGGGGCTGGTGGCGCTGATTGGCTGGCTGATTTTGGGTGGCTATGCCGGGCGAAGCTTCTGGAGTCAGCGCTCAACGCAGGTGGGCACCAATGCCGTGGTGGCGACGCTCTCGGTCTTGCTGATTTTGGGCTTCGTCAACTTTTTGGGGACGCGCTATAGCAGCCAGATTGACCTGACTGAGAACCAGCTGTTCACGCTTGCGCCCCAGACGCAGCAGGTGCTAGGTGACTTGAAGCAGCCGGTCAAAGCCTGGATTTTTACGCCTAGCCCCAGCCCAATCGATCGGCAGCTGCTCGATAACTATCGGCGCGAGACCAGCCAGTTTAGCTATGAGTTTGTCGATCCGCAGGCAAAACCAGGGGTGGCGCGCGAGTTCGGCGTGCAGCAGCTTGGCGAACTCTACTTGGAAACAGACGGCAAGCGGCGGCTGGTGCAGACGGTTAATCCTCAGGAAAAGCTCTCAGAGCGCAAGCTGACCAATGGCATTGCCCAGGCAGACAGCCAGCCGCGCAAGGTCTATTTCTTGCAGGGGCATGGCGAGCGAGGTCTGGAGGCGGGGCAGGGCGGCTTCTCGCAGGTGCAGCAGCGGTTAAGCGAAGAGAGCCTGACAGCTGAGCCGCTGAATCTGGCTGAGAATCCCAAAATCCCGGAAGATGCCAGCGTTGTGGTGATGGCCGGAGCGCAGCGAGGCTTGCTGCCCTCAGAAGTCACTGCCCTGGAAGACTACCTGAAGCGCAAGAGTGGCCTGATGATGCTGATAGATCCCCAAACCGATCCCAATCTGGACGGCTTGCTGAAGCCCTGGGGCGTGACGCTGAGCGACCGACTGGTGATCGATCCGGCAGGCGAACAGTCGGGGCTAGGGGCAGGCGTGGTGATCATCAGCCAATACGGTGAGCACCCGATTACGCAGGGCTTCAAAAACGGCATTTCGTTTTTCCCACTGGCGCGACCTCTGCAAATCTCGCCGGTTGATCAAGTCCAGGCTACGGCACTGCTCACCACCTCTGCCCAGACGCAGGCGCAGCAAATCGAAGCAGGCACAGGCGCAGTCAAAGCTGACCCTGCCGATCCCAAAGGCCCCTTTGACATGGGCGCTGCATTCAGCCGCACGGTTGAAACGCCTGAAGCCGCCAAGCCCCCAGAGCCAAGTCCTAGCCCTTCGCCCTCACCTGACGAAGCCGAGAAAACTCAGCCCGAAGCGCGGCTCGTCGTCATTGGCAGCTCCAGCTTTGCCACAGATGGGCTGTTTGACCAGCAGCTCAACGGCGACCTGTTTTTGAATGCTGTGAGCTGGCTGAGTCAGCAGGATGATCAGGTGCTCTCGATTCGCCCCAAAGAAATGACCAACCGCCGGATTGTGATGTCGGGAGCGCAGCAGATTAGCTCGGTGCTGCTGGCGCTGGTGCTGCTGCCGCTGCTGGGTTTTGGGACGGCGGCGCTGATCTGGTGGAGGAGACGCTAGATGAAAATTCAGCCGACAACCTTGGGACTTTTGCTAGCTGCCTTGACCTTAGGCAGCGTGGTGGCGCTAGTGGCGCAGCAGCCCGCACCTAAGCCCGCCGATGACAAGTCGCAGACCGTAACGGAAGCCGAACAGCCGCTGTTTACCTTCCCAGCTGCCGATATTCAAAGCCTGACCCTGAAGACTCGCCTGCACAGCCTCAAGTTTGAGCGCGATCAAGACGGTAAATGGCAAATGCTGGAGCCAGAGAAAACGGCGGCCAGCGATCCGTCGCTCGCCTTTCTGCTGGATTTGTTGGCTTCTGACAAAACGCCCCGCACCCTCACCGTGCCGCTCACCGATCGCGAGCAGTTTGGCCTGCATCAGCCGACCGCCACGATTGATCTGACGCTCAAGGATCAAAAAACGCATCAGCTGGTGATCGGCGAATATGACTTCAATCGGACGCATTTCTACGCCCAGATCGATCCACCTGCTGATGCCAAAGATCTCCAGGTGGTGCTGGTTTCGCCCAACTTTGATAACGCCGTCAACCGCCCGCTAGACGAGTGGAAAGCCGACGAAAAATCGAGCCAGAAAGCGAGTCCTGAACCCTCTGAGTCAGCTTCGCCCTCGGTGTTGCCGGAAACTCCACCCGAAACTCCACCCGAAGCCTCACCAAATTCTGACCAATAGTTCTAGCACCAACAGCTTAAAATTCAGTTTCAAAATTAATTTCAACAATTCTGGAATCGACGTTGGGGGCGCTGTAGTTGAGGCTTAGTCAATTCAACACGCTCCTCACAGGCGCAGCAATGCGCCTTTTTACTGGGCAATTTACTAGGCAATTTCAGATTGCTGCGTATTTGCTACACTGCGCTGGCCAAATATCTTCTTCCAAAAGAAAATAGTCCATTTTGGCGCAGCGCAATTATTATTTGATGAGAGCTATTTTGTGGGGATGAGACGATGCGTGGAAATAGATGGTGGTTGGGCATCGCTGGCCTACTTTGTCTGAGCGCAGGCTGCACAAATAAATTGGCCTCCCAAAACGAGCCGAGCGTCCCTGCTGAAGTGGCAGCTGTGGATGAATCAACTGCGGCAGCCCAGCCTGAGCCATCGCCCCTAGACTCCCAAGACTTCTTCCCAAATCCGCTGGTTGCAGGCTCAGTTGCAGGCTCAGCCGTTCAGTCCAACCCTATCCCGAACTTGATTCCGCTTACCACCTCCGCCCAGCGCGTCCCGCAAATCGACAGTGGACGACCTGACCCGTTTGCTTCGCTGGGTCTAGCTCCGACAGTCGTGCAGGTTCGGCCTGCCGGAGCACCCGCAGTCAATCCTGCACCCGTTGTCCAGATTCCAGTCGCGCCAGTTCCGGTCGCGCCAGCTCCAGCGCCGCCGCCTGCGGTCTTTCCGCTGCCGCCCCTGCTGCCCGCTTCGGCAACACTACCGCCGCTGGCTGCGGGAAATCTGCCGACGGTTAGCGTCCCCGGCATTAGCCCGATGGCACCGCCCCGCAGCGCTGCCGAATCGCTGGAAATTAGCGGCGTGGTGCAGGTGGGCGGCAAGACCAACGTGATTATCAAAGCGGCTGACGAATATACCAGTCGCTATGCGGCAGTTGGGGAGCGGGTGGCCAACGGTCAGGTTTTAATTAAGCGAGTTGAGATGGGGCTAGAGCCTGTTGTTATCCTAGAGCAAGCAGGACGAGAAATTGTTCGCTCAGTCGGCTCAGGTGCGCTGGTTGGATCGCTTTAATCGGCTGCTCTAGCTAGAAGTGCCAAGCAACTGAGTCTATCTAGATATTGCCTAGATGTTCTGGCGCAGCTCTGCCTTCTAGCTCTTTGTCACCGGATGCCATGACCCAGCCAATCCCAGACTGGAACCCGCCTAGCGTTGTCCCGCCTACTCAAGCTTCATCCAGCCTGAATGTCAAGCTCGATCCAAATAATCTCAGTGCCAAACGCGAATTTCAGAGCCTCAGCTATCACGACAGCTATATTTGCCCAATCTGTCGACACGGTCAGATTGCCGAGCTGACGCTGATGGATGCTTTTGCTTGCAGCTTTTGCCGCCATATTTTCACCGCCAATCTGCAAAATCAAACCGTGCAGGTGGTCGATAGCGCTCAGCCTCTATCCTGGCGCTGGACTGGCCGAGGCTGGCAGTCTACTCACCGCGACGACCCTAGCCTGACGGCGGTAGTTTGGTTTGTGAGTTTGGTGCTGGTACTGCTGCCTGGATCAATTGTGGGGCTGATGGCCTATCTGTTTCCACCGCTACCGGGGAGCCTCTGGTCTTGGTTTCCGCTGGTCTGGCTGGCCTGCACCTTTGGCGTACATCTGCTGATGGTGGGCTGGCTGATTGCCGAGCATTATCAAATTCCGCTGTATGTCGCTAGTCGGGTGCGCATCCGGGGCTGGCTGGATCGCAGCTGAGGCGTATCTGAGGCGTATCTGAGGCTTAGGGGGTGTGACACCTGATTCGACGCGGCTCAGGCTTGGGTACTTTCGAGGCATCTACCAAAATTAAGCTTGTGCAAGGGGTTTGATAATGAGTCAGTTACAGCCAATTCAGCTTGAGGATGGCACGGTTATCTACGTTGAAGCTACCGAAGATGTGGTAGCGCCAGCCGTTGAGCCAGCCGCTGAAACGGGCGAAGTCGGTCGGACTGGACAGAAAGGCTGGGTCGATTCTCTAGGGCGAGCCAGCACTAAAGGACTGGAGGCCAGCGCTCAGAGCTTTAACGCCATTGAAAGCACGATTAAGACCTACACCAAATACACGCTCAACGCCTTCAACGATGCCGCTTTAGCCAACGTTGAAAAAGTGACGTTGGAATTTGGGATGAACGTCAGCGGCGGCGCGGGTGTGCCCTACATCGCGGCGGGTACGGTCAACTGCAATATTAAAGTTACGGTAGAATGCGCCTTCCCAGAACGGCAGGCCGAGCGGCAGGCAGCTAAAGTAACGCAGCAGGTGCCTCAGCTTACGCCTCAGCAGATGGCTCAGCGGCAGGCGGCTCAACAAGCTCAGCGTGCCGCAATACCGCAATCAGGTTCTGCACCGCGCTAGCTGGAACGTAGCCCTCGCCTGCTACAGTCAGAGCAGTTTGCTGATTGACTTAACCCGCCATGAACCAGACCGATCTGGCCTTCACGCCTGCGCTAGAGCAGGCGCACCTAATCCGCACAGGGCAAGTCTCGCCGCTGGAGCTGACTCAGCTTTATTTGGATCGGATCGAGAGCCTTGACTCGCAGCTCGGCAGCTTTGTGACCGTGACTGCTGAGCTAGCCATCGCGGATGCTAAATCTAAAACCGAACGGCTGGTCAGGGTGATGGCAAATGACAGTCATGACCTGCCGCCGTTTTTTGGTGTGCCAATTGCCATTAAAGATCTGACGGCAGTGCAGGGCGTGCGCTGTCTGTATGGCAGTCTGGCGATGGCGCAGCATATCAGCGCTCACGATGATGCAGTGATCACGCGGCTGAAGCAGGCGGGCTTTGTAATCCTAGGTAAAACGACAGTTTCAGAGCTAGGCTCGCTGCCCTACTCAGAGCCAGTGGGGATGCCGCCTGCCCGCAACCCGTGGAACTTGAGCCACACGCCAGGAGGCTCTAGCGGGGGAGCTGCTGCTGCTGTCGCTGCTGGACTCAGCCCAGTGGCGCAGGGTTCAGATGGCGGCGGCTCGGTGCGCGGGCCAGCCTTCTGCTGCGGGTTAGTCGGCCTCAAGCCCGCTAGAGGCCGGATCTCAGCGGCTCCGCTGGGCGATCATCAGAGCGGCATTGGCACGCAGGGCATTCTGGCGCATACCGTCACCGATGCCGCTGCCCTACTCGACGTGATGGCTGGTACGGTGACGGGCGACCCATACTGGCTCAGCAATCCGGCTCAGCCTTTTTTGCAAACTGTTTTACAAACTGTCCAGACGCCGCCGCCGCCCTGCCGAATTGCCTACAGCACTGAGATCCCGCCGATTGCTCAGGCTGATGCCGACTGCGCTGAAGCGGTCCTAGAAACAGCACGCCGACTCGAAAACTTGGGGCATTATCTAGAGCCAGCCTGCCCAGATTTCACCGGATTGGTAGAGCCGTTTTTAGTGGTTTGGCGAGCCGGAGTCAGCATGGCAGGTTTGCCGCCAGCAGCATTGAGTCCATTCAACGCTTGGCTGCTGTCTCAGCCGGACAGCAGCGGCGATTACCTGAGAGCGGTCGCCACCATGCAGATACTCTCCCGGCAGATTGTTGCTTTTTTTCAGGACTACGACGCGCTGCTGCTGCCCGTCTATCTGCACCCGGCGATTCAGGTGAGCGAGTGGGGAAATCTGCTGCCTGCTGAAGCCTTGCAGCAAATTATTAAGTGGATTGCGCCCTGTCCGCCCGCTAACGCCACCGGCCAGCCTGCGATTGCGTTGCCAACTGGATTGACCACTCAAGGACTACCGCTAGGCATCCAGCTTGTGGGTCGTCCAGCCGATGAGGCGACGATTTTGGCGCTAGCTGCTCAGCTGATGGCGGCATATCCCTGGCAGCATCGCCCAGAGTTTGGTAGCTGAGCCGTCAGGCTTAGACTTTGCCGCTGCCCATCAGATAGAGCAGCGCCATCCGCACCGCCACACCGCTCGTCACCTGCTGCGAAATCAAGCTGAACTGCGGATCGTCCATCAGTTCGGAGCTAATTTCAACGCCGCGATTTACCGGGCCCGGATGCAGCACCTTTACCTCAGGACGACAGCGCTTTAATCGCTGATGCGTAATGCCAAACTGCTGGTGATATTCGCGCAGGCTGGGCAATAAATGCTGCATCATTCGCTCTTTTTGCAGGCGCAGTGTCATCACAAAATCGGCAGCTTCTAAAGCCGGGTTCAGCGACCAATGCAAAAACAGCTGGCGATCCAGATTTTGAGCATCGGCGGTGACAAACTCAGCAAACGGCTTGGGCAACAACGTCGGCGGCGCGGCCAGATGCACCTCCGCACCGCTGGCCGTCAGGCTCCAAATGTTGGAACGCGCCACTCGCGAATGCAGCACATCTCCGACAATCGCAATTTTCTTGCCTTGCAGCAAAGACAAGCGCGGCTTCTCAGGATCAAGCAGCAGACAGATTGTGAACAGATCCAGCAGTGCCTGCGACGGATGCTCATGCTGCCCGTCTCCAGCATTGAACACGCCCACCCGCGACTCTAGTCTGTCCATTTCCTGAGCAATCGCCAGCGGCACGCCCGCTTCCCGATGTCGAATCACCATAATGTCCGTGCCCATCGCCAGGTAGGTCTTGGCCGTATCCAAAATCGTCTCGCCTTTAGTGAGCGAGGAGGTGCTGGGCGCAAAATTAAGCGTATCGGCGGAGAGGCGCTTGGCGGCTAGCTCAAAGCTGCTGCGAGTGCGGGTCGAAGGCTCAAAAAACAGATTTGCCACCACCTGGCCTTGTAGCGCCGGCACTTTTTTGGTGCGGCGAGACAACACTTCCTGGAAGCTAGCCGCCGTTTGCAGCACCGCGTCATACTCAGCGGGCTGGAAGTCAGCCAGCGAAAGAATATGGCGGCGCGCCCAACTCAAAGCCATCTAGCGCTTTTTACCAAATAGGCTGAACAGACCGCCCGCCTTGGCTGCCACCTTTTCGGGTTCGAGGAGGTGCAGTCGCTCGGCATACTGTATGGCTAGCGGGTCACGCGGGTTAAACTTCAGCGCCTGCCGGAAATGCACTTTGGCCATGCCCGTCAGGTTCTGCATCAAATAAGCCTGCGCCAGCAGCGAGTGGTACTCAGCCCGATCTGGCTCTAAGACGATTGCATCCCGCAGCTCGGCCACTACCCGCAGCCAAGTAGCCTTCTTAGCATATTCCTGGGCGCGATAGTAGTGGCGCTGGGCATAGTTGACTGACACTTGGCCATCGTGACCAGGCGCAAACTGAATCGGCTTGGCCTGGGGTGCAGCCACAATTCCGGTGCGCTTTTCGCGGATAACTGGCTCGCCCATCTTCAGCCGTAAATAGGCTAGATGCAGCTCGCTCAGCTGCGCGGTAATTGATTCAAACTGTTCAAACTGCTGGTATTGCTGTTCAGCCAGCTCTGTAACCGACTGCTCATAATAGATATCGGCTTTGTGCAGCGGCAGATTCAGCAGCCTGCGGGCAACCGCGCTCTGAGGCTGTCCGGTTTCTTCTCGGCTCATCCGCCGGACGCGGATCCGCAGCATCGCCACCGTCTCGGCACGCTCCTTTTCCTGCTTGAGCCGCTGATAGGCTGGGTTGACGAGCCGCGCCAAAAGCTGGCTGGCAAGCGCCATCGTGGCCGGATCGACCTGTATCAAACTGTCGGGATGCAGCAGCTTAGCGACGCTGCGATAGCGCTTTAAAACTCGGCGTTCATCTGCCGCCACAGAGATACCCAGCACAGCATAGGGATCAGTCAGCAGATTGAGCCATTCTGGTGAAAAAAGGAGCTGTGTCATCAGCGGGCGGCTTATGAAGTTTGGGTATAGTATACAGAAATCTGGGCAGAGAAGGGGTGTCTCCCCTCATCACATCCCTAACTTCTCCCTTGCTTCTAGTGAAGCGGCAAAGAGAGCGGCAGGCAATGCGGGCTATCTCGCTTCGCGGCTGCGGATATCGCCGAAGAGTATTTCTAGGAGGCAGCGTTTTATACTATAGCTGGTACTGAAAGCAGTCGTCTGGCGGTAGAGCTTCAGCAGTAGCCAGCTTCGAGATTGGCTTTACAGCTAGTTTTGCGGCGAGTTTACCTTGATTTATCTATACCCTAGCTCAAACTAGGGCAATGTGACATAGCCCTTTGTGACAAGTTTTTGTAACAAGTTTGAGCATTCAAAAGTTGCCGCCAATATTCCTAGATTAGACAGGCTTGGGATTTCGGCTTTGAATCTCAGTAGAATATGTTGAGTACTTAGTTTGGTCTCGGTCTTTGCGCCGCGTTTTTGCGCCATATCTTTGCGCCGTATTTGTAGGTTTGCCTCTGCATGTCTAACTACATGTTTCAACACAACAAGAACCGCAAAATTGCTGCTGCGCTGGCATTTTCCGGGATTTTGCTGCCGGGACTGCACAAATTTTATCTGGGGCAATATCGCTGGGGATTCGTCTATCTGCTGCTGAGCGGAACGCCGATTTCTAGGGTGGCGAGCGCCCTAGAAGGACTGTGGTATTTGTTCCATGATCACGAGGAATTTAGCCAGCGGTGGGGCTTTTCTGTGGCCAGAGCCAGTCAGGTTGGAGAGCTAGCTGAGGCACTGCGACAGCTGGAGGCATTGCGCCAAGAAGGCTTAATTTCTGAGTATGAGTTTGAGCAGAAGCGGCGGCATTTGGTAAATCAGATGTGACGGGTGCAGCATGAGCAAACTAAGCTGGTTCGAGAGGCTAATTCCGCAGCGGCAGGCAAAACTTCGCGATCCTTACTATCGCTTTGCTTCTATTCCAGAGCTACAGGCAGCAGCAGCGATGGGAGTGCGACTCGACGTGAATCAGGCGAGCCTAGATGACTGGCTGCGGCTGCCCGGTCTGTCGATTCATCAGGCGCGGCGGCTCGTTGAGCTGAGCCAGTCAGGCGTTGAATTCTATGCGCTTGAAGATCTGGCGGCAGCGCTAAACCTGTCCCTGGCGCGAGTTCGGCCTTTAGCCCCAATTCTACAATTCTGCTGCTACGAAGCCTCGCCCCGAATTGACCCTAATCACGCCTCGCTGGCAGCTCTCATGCAGATTCCAGGTCTTGAAATCGAGCAGGCCACCGCAATTGTGCAGGAGCGGCAGCAAGGGCGCTACCGCAGCCTACCTGACCTTCAGCAACGGCTATGCTGGTCTGCCGAGACGACGGCTCGTTTAATGCATCATCTGAGCGTACCTGAGCGTTCGCTGCAACCGCCTCAAGATTGGATCTAAAGGCCACCTACCCGATTGAACGGAAAGAAGCGCAGCACGGCGCGACCAATCAGGTTTTGACGCGGCAGAAAGCCCCAGACATGCGAATCATTGCTGTTGTTGCGGTTGTCGCCCATCACAAACAGGCTGTCTGCTGGGACTTGCACCATCGGCATCTCATAGGCAGGCGGCTCTGCAATATAGGCTTCTGACAGAGGCTGATCGTTGAGATAAACCACACCCTCCTGCACCTGCACCCGATCGCCCGCTGTCCCAATCACGCGCTTGATAAACGCCTTGTCTGGCAGAAATCCAAACTGCTCCTGAAACTGTATCGGCGGCTGAAACACCACAATATCGCCCGTTTGAGGCGGATGTAGGCGATAGCTTAGCTTTTCGACAACTAGCCGATCGCCAACGAGTAAGGTTGGCTCCATTGAGTCAGAGGGAATGTAGCGCGGCTCGGCGATAAACAGGCGAATCAGAATAGCCAAAGCCAGCGCGATCAGCAAGATTTGCAGATTTTCTCGCTGAGATTGCCTCAGCTTGACCCACCAGCCCTCAGATGGGCGTACCGCCGGCTGAGTCTCAGGTTGCGTTGACATAGAGCTAAAGATTTATGTAAATGAGCTGATATTCCAAAATATTGCAGGATTAAGCCTGAAGATAGGCCAATCGTAGCGTTAAAGTTCCTATACTCCTAGCTACTGGTTCAATCGAATCATCTGACATTAGGAGAACCTAGCTATGAACGAAACACCCTGGTACATTTTGAAGCACAGCGATGGCCACTGCGAGATTAGCCAGATTGAGCTGGCAGAAGGTAGCGCTCCGGGTGAGGAGTCGGAAGACAAGGCTCCTGTTGAGCAGTGGGGGCCGTTTGCGACGCAAGATGAAGCCACCGCGCGGCGCGTGGGGCTAATCCGGGCAGGCAAATGTTCGCCCAGCTAATAGCACAAAAAAAGCAGTGTCAACCGGGCTATGGCTTGAGCTTTTGATCAAGAGTCTTCACGCCGGCCTGTGGGCTACCAGAAGCCCCAGCAATTTGCTGACTCAAGCTCTCCAGCGCCTTGCTATATTGCAGGTCACCTGCGGTGCCAATCTTGTTGTCGATTCCAAATAGCTGCTGGCGCTGCTCGTCCGTCAGGTCTACCTTGATATCTGGCTCAATGCCAGCATGGTTAATATCTCGACCGCTGGGAGTCAGGTATTTGGCGATAGTGACGGCCATCCCTGATCCGTCGCCCAGCCCCCGCACCGACTGCACCAGCCCTTTGCCAAAGGTTTTGCTGCCAATCAAGATAGCCCGCTTATCGTCTTGCAGCGCACCCGACAGGATCTCGCTAGCGCTGGCCGACCCGCCATCGACGAGCACCACCAGCGGCTTATTGGTAATGGCTGTGCCGTTCGCGGTTTCCTGCTCCGAGATTCCCTGACGGTTCACTGTTGAGACAATCACGCCTTCTTCAATCCACATCCGGGCAATGTCAACGCTGGCATAGAGCAGCCCGCCCGGATTAATTCGCAGATCTAGCACGTAGCCATCGACGTTTTGAGACTCTAGCTCCTCGATCGCGGTGCGCATTTCGTCAGCGGCATTGGCACTAAACTGCGTCAGGCGGATATAGCCGACCTTTTCGTTTTGGCTACCCTGCTGCAAGCTGTATTTGACTGGATGTAGTTCAATCCGGGCACGCTGGAGGTCATAGTCGGTTTCTTGATTGTTGCGCCGAATCGTTAGCTTGACGGTCGTTCCGGCTGGACCACGAATCAAGTTGACTGCGTCGTTGGTATCCATGCCCTGCGTGTCTTGGCCATCAATCTTGACGATCACATCACGCGCCATAATGCCAGCCTGGAATGCGGGCGAATCTTCAATCGGCGAGACAACCAGCAGCTCTTTGGTATCAGGATCTTGAGATAGCTGAATCCCGACACCGTTCAGCTCACCAGACGTGTCGATCTGCATGTTCTTGAACTCTCGTGGATCCATGAACCGCGTGTAGGGATCGTCTAGCTTGCCCAGCATCTCACGGATCGCCTCGTAGGCTTGCTCTTTGCTGCTGTAGGGGCGGCCTAGATATTCTTGACGCACCGCCTGCCAATCCGTCTGGTTAAAGGTGCCGTCCACATAGTTGCGGTCGATGAGCTGCCAAACTTCGTCGATCAGCTCTTTAGGACTTTCTTGAAAGAAAGCTTGTCCTTGTGAGAGATGTAGCCCTGCACCTGTGACAGTGGCTGCGGTGACGGCAGCAGCCGTAGCACCTAAAACAAGTCCGCGTTTTGAAATCGCCATATCTGAATTGAACCGAGGAGTATAGACTGCTAGGCAAGTACGCTCAATTTAACACAGGCCGATAGGGACAAAGCCTCAAATTGACGTTGATTTAACGGTTGACTTAACGCATGTTTAACTCATGACTTCGAGGGCGATTAGCCTACCAAATCAAGGCTGAATTCACTTCGCCCGACTGGCCAGTTTTGGAATTGGTCAAGCCTGCAAGCAGTTTGTCTCAGCAGTTTACCCAAGCGGTCTACCTCAAAGCTCAGCTCGGATGGTAAATGAATAGTCACCCCCCGGCTCTAGCTGATAGTCGCACTGCTCTAGAAAGCGAGTCAGCGGCTCTTTAATCAGCGCCCGACCCAGCGAAGGCTGCACCGAAAGCTCTCCCTGCTTAAACCGCCATTCAAACTGCCATTCATAGGCGCTGGCCTGCACCTCTCCCTCAATCCGACCTTGTAGCCAAGATTGATGCGTGATTCGGACGTAGGCCGTGGTTTGGGGCAGTCTTCTTCTACTCACTTCTTCTACTTCAGGGTCAGGCATTACACCAAGTTAGGTACTACAGGTCTAGAGAGGCTGAGCATCTGCTTCATGAACCCAAAGCACTAGCCCCTTGGGAATGCGAGTCAGCAGCACCAGATTGCCGCGTCGAGTCATTAAGGCTGCCTTCTGGCGAGCGGTTTCGACGGATGGGAAGAATTTAACGAAGGCATAGTACCGCCCTTCATAGTGGATAGCGCTGGTGGGCTTAGGGGTATCAGGCAGGCGAATATGGCAGCAGTCTACAAGCTTTTGCGAAAAGATCGGCGTGGGTTCAGAATTTGAGGCTTGCGGCTCAGAGGGACTTAACATGCTAGTTAACATTTGAGTAAAGTCAGGCTAGGAAAGGGATTAATCGAGATCGAGCGGCTTGGTTAAACCACGTTTATGAACTGAATGTAACGAAATATTTCAATTTCGCCAAGCGTTAAACTACAGATCTCGGCTCAATCACTTGGCTCAATCACTTGCCAAATGGATCAGCTGAATCGATGGATAGATTAATTAATAGCCTTTACACCACGTATGGCCGAATCAACCTCTCCCCAACCTGTTCCCCAATCCGTCAGCCCCTCAGGTGACATTTTGGCTATCTTAACAGCGGACTATCATAATTTTCCAAGGAATCAGACTTACGAGCTATACGCAGAGAATGTTTACTTTAGAGATCCCGTCACCGAATTTCGGGGACGCGAGCGCTATCGGCAAATGATCCAGATGATTGAGCGACTGTTTAGCGATCCGCAGCTCGATCTACATCAGATTAGCCGCAGCGGCAGCCAAATCCGCAGCGATTGGACGCTGCACTGGACCACGCCGTTGCCCTGGAAGCCGCGCATTCAAATCTCTGGCTGGAGTGAGCTAGAGGTGAATGCCGCAGGGCAGATTACGGCACACCGAGACTACTGGCACTGCTCGCGCTGGCAGGTGTTGCAGCAGCACTTTTGGAGCAGGGTAGCCAAACCGTAAAGCAGCTCCCCTGACTTGGCTGGCTGGTGGCTTCGATTAAACCCTGATGACTTTCGACAATCGCCTTGGCAATCGCTAGCCCTAGCCCCGTCCCCGTTGCAGGACTGCGAGCTGGATCGACGCGATAAAACCGATCGAAAATATGCCGCAGCGCTGCTTCTGACAGACCAATGCCGCTGTCCTGCACCTGGACTTGCAGCCCCGGACTGCCCTGGAGCTTCTGGCGCTGGAGGCCGACCACCACCCGACCACCGCTGGGCGTATACTGCACAGCGTTGCCAATCAAATTTGTAAACAGTCGAGTCAGCTGGTCAGCATCGCCGCTAAGGTGCAGGCTGGCGGCATCCGACTCAACTTGCAGCGTCAGGCTCAAATTGCGTTCGGTGGCTAGCGCCTGCTGCTCTTCAACCACCTCTTGCAGCAGTTTGCCCAGGCTCACTGTCTGAGATTTTGCAGCGCCTGCCTCTTGACGCATATCCTGACGCGCCAAAAACAGCAGGTCGTCTACGAGTCGTCCCAGGCGGCGCGTCAGGCGTTCAATGACCTGGAGCTGATCTTGCTGCAAGGACGGATCAGGATCAGCCAGCGCCACCTGCACGTTGGTTTGAATCACGGCAATCGGGTTCCGTAACTCGTGCGAAGCATCTGCTGTGAACTGCTTGAGCCGCTGGTAGGCATCCCGAATTGGCGCAATGGCCAGTCCTGAGAGCAGCCAGCCAATCGCCGCTACCGCCCCCACAACCAGCAGCAGCCCGCAGCCCAAATCCCAGATCAGCTGACGGCTGGGTTTGGTTACCTCAAACCAGGGATGGCTGACTCGCAGATAGCCCAAGAGCTGCTGGTCATTCTCGACACGCTGCGTGACCTGACGCAGCGCAAAGCTGGGCGAATAGAGCGGATCGTCAGCGGTATCGAGTCGGGGCGCGATCTGACCATAGACAGTCTCGCCGCTGCTGGGATGCAGCGGAATATCGGTAGGGGCAGAGAAGGTAGACCAGAGCAGTTCTCCGGCTGGGCTAAACCACTCTAGGTCAATGTGATCATCTTCAACTGCGGCAGCATAGTCAGGAAAGCTGGCCTCTAGATTCACCTGCATGGGCGAGGCGCGCGGCGGCTCAAAGCTGTGGCTTCCTGGCTGGCTCTCTGGCTGGCTCTCTGGCTCAATCACCAGAGAGCGCTGCACAATTTCGACGACGTGGCTCAGCGTATCATCCACGCGCTCAATCAAGGTCTGGCGCACGTAGAAGTAGAAACCGATAGCAAACAGCAGCAGCAGCGTTGCCGTAACGCCTGTATACCAAAATGCTAACCGTCGTCGCGTTTTCTGAAACATCGCTTGATCTGGCGCTGCTGCGCCTACAATTCAGCCTGACTCTAGACTTTAATTCTGCCTCTAATCTAATCGGCCTGCTGAGCGTTGAGTCGGAGGTCTCTATAGCCGATCTCAGCTAAATGGCGTATTTTTGTTCATGATTTTGGTGGGAACCTAGCGAAGCAAGCGTAGTTCACTAGAGTTAGGCGCAAAAGATTCCCTGAGAGCGGTTCCCTCATAGATTAGATCAACGGCTTATTAGACACCCCTCTCCTAAACGTCATTTTTCTGACCACCTCTGAGAAGATACCCCTGAGAAGCTGAGTCAATCCATGACTGAGTCAGAGTTTGGTGTAGTGATCCTGCGTATATGCCTGCGTATAGGAAAGATTGATCGTAAAATTACAACCCTTAGAAGGTGGCCTGCCTGGATACCGCAGTACAGAATTGAGTCACATAACGATGCAAGTGGGGAGCGTCACCTTAATTAATTAGGATATGAGCGTATTAAAAAAGCTAGTTATTCGGGGCGCTTTCTGGACTGTAGCAGGCTATGGCCTGGGTCAAATTCTCCGATTCGGCAGCAATCTACTCTTAACACGCCTACTGTTTCCAGAGTTTTTTGGACTCATGGCGCTGGTCAATATTTTCATCGTGGGGCTAAACCTGTTTTCTGATGTGGGCGTTGGTCTCAGCATCATCCAAAACAAGCGCGGCGATGAGCCTGATTTTGTCAACACAGCCTGGACACTTAAAGTCATTCGAGGACTGGGACTGTGGACGGCCTGCCTGCTGTTCAGCTATCCAATGGCGGTGCTCTATAATCAGCCGCAGCTGCAGTGGATCATTCCGGTTGTGGGACTGACCACCATTTTGGATGGATTTAGCTCAACGGCCACTTACACGCTGGAGCGTCATATGGCGGTGCGGCAGCTTACCGTTTTGGAGCTGACAGCGCAGGCCATTCAAACTGCGGTAATGGTAGTTTGGGCTTACCACAGCCCGACAATGTGGGCGCTAGTCAGCGGCAATTTAGTGGTCAGCATTGTGCGGCTGGTCTGGAGCTATCAGCTGATTCCAGGACTCCGTAACCAGTTTTGCTGGGAGAAAAGCGCTGTTCAGGAAATCTTTAGCCTGGGGCGCTGGATCTTTGTCTCAACTGCCCTCACTTTCATGGCCGAACAGGCAGATCGGCTAATGCTGGGGAAGCTGCTGCCGCTAGATATGCTGGGCATCTACGGGATCGCGCTGATGCTGAGCGACCTGCCCCGCCAGCTGACGCTAGCCCTGAGTATGCGAATTATTTTGCCTGCGGCTGCCAAAATGGTGGATCTGCCGCGTCCTGAGCTGCGGGCTGCGATTTTGCGTCACCGTAAAAAACTGCTGCTCGTGCTCACGCTCGGCATGGTGCTGATGATTGGCCTAGGCGATCTGCTGATCCTGGCGCTCTATGACCAGCGCTATACCGCTGCCGCCTGGATGCTGCCGATTTTAGCGCTGGGCATTTGGCCGCGCCTGCTCTGCGCCACAATTGACTCAGCCCTAATCGCCATTGGTCGCGTCCAGTACACCACGGTCGGTAATTTCCTGCGGCTGCTTTGCACGGTCGGCGGCATTTGGTTCGGCTATCACCAGATTGGGGTTGTTGGGGCAATTGTGGCCGTAGCGCTCAATGATCTGTTCTACTACGCCAGCGTCAGCTTTGGGCTACAGCGTGAGGGCATGGGCTGTCTGCGACAGGATTTGCAGGCAACAGCGCTGCTGCTAGGTGGACTCGCGCTACTAGGGCTGGGGCGATTTGGGCTGGGCATTCAGTTCTCAACTTGGGACTCACTACTAGCAGCAATTAAACCGAGTGGCATAGGGTAACGTCGGACTAAGTAGCGCTAGCCTAGAAGCATGGTCAATCTTCTCCAAACTCCCCACAGCGGCTATCACTGGCACAACCGCCCCTATCTATTCCAGGACAGCCAGCGCCGGTTTTTTGAGGGCTGGTATTACCGCGTCACGCTGCCCGCCGAGCGCCAGACCTTTGCCTTCATGTATTCGATTGAAGATCCCCAGGGTCAGCAGCCCTACAGCGGCGGTGCAGCCCAGATTCTGGGCCCAGACGATGGCTATCTCTGCCGCAGTTTCCCAGATCTGGGCAGCTTTTGGGCTTGGCCGGAGGCGCTGGGGCTAGGGCAGTCGCGTCCGGCGGGGCAAGATTTGCGGCAAGGTTTGTTGCCGATTGATCAGTTTGAGCAACAGGTCAAAGAGGGCTATCAGGCGACGGCAACCTGGCATCAGGGCAAGCTGCGCGATCCGGGGACCGGGCAGAGCGCCTGCTGGCAGTATCAAATCCGTCCGGTCTATGGCTGGGGCAACCCGCAGCAGCCGCAGCAGTCTACAGCAGGCTGGCTGTCGCGGCTGCAGATTTTTGAACCGGGCTGGCAGATTTTGATGGCGCATGGTTTGGCCTCGGGCTGGATCGACTGGAACGATCGGCGCTATGAGTTTATCGACGCGCCAGCCTACGGCGAAAAGAACTGGGGCGGAGCATTTCCGCAAAAATGGTTCTGGCTCAACTGCAACTGCTTTGATGAGCCAGATCTGGCGCTGACCGCTGGCGGCGGCAGGCGGGGCGTGCTGGCCTGGATGGAATCTGTAGCGATGGTAGGGATTCACTGGCAGGGCGAGTTTTATGAGTTTGTACCCTGGAATAGCCGGGTGAGCTGGCAGATTCAGCCTTGGGGCAGCTGGCAGGTCTGGGCACAATCCGCAGAAGCTGCTGTTGAGTTGATCGCCACAACGGATTTGCCTGGTACTGAGCTACGCGCTCCCACTCAGCAGGGACTGCAATTCTGCTGTCGCGATACCATGCGAGGCCAGATAACGCTGAAGCTCTGGCAGCGCGACAAGCTGGTTTTGGAGGCGCAGAGCGATCTATGCGGGCTGGAGGTCGGGGGCAATCCCTGGGATCAGGTTTGGGATCAGGTCTGGAAAAGCGGCTAGCTGCGTTTATCCGACTGCCCGACTGGAGGATGCTCAATCGCCGATCTCTTGGCAAAGTAGAACTAGCATGCTCACTGGGTGGATGCCGCTGCAAAAGCTCATTTGTGAAACCCAAAAGCAATGCAACAAAACCTAAGAAACTTCAAAAATCTTAAAAATAGTTAAAAACAGTTAAAAATAGAGCTTGGGCAGAGTAGCCCTAGTTAGACAGGTCGGTTAGACAAAACGTATGGCAATCTCCAAAAAGAATTTCCGTTCCGGCTGGGCAGTTGCAGCCCTAGCTACGTTTCTGGCGTTGGGCGCGGCAGGTTTGGGTCTAATCCGGCTGCTGAGTCGCTCGCCTGCTCCTGCCGAAACCGCCGAGACTGCCGCCTTGCCCCAGCGCGTTGAGGTTGTCGCACTGGGTCGGATCGAACCTCAAAGCGAAGTTGTTCGAGTTGGAGGGCCATCGGGCGAGCGCATCCAGCGGCTTCAGGTCAAGCAGGGCGATATAGTCAAAGCTGGAGATCTGCTGGCCTATCTAGAAAGCTATGGCGAACGCAAAGCCGAGCGCGACTATGCCGCCAGCCAGCTCAACGAAGCCGAACGCAGCCTCCAGGCCACAACCGCCTACGGCCAGAGCCAAATCCAGGAAGCCCAGACCCGCGTCCAGCAGGTTGCCGCCCCCAGCGCCGCCGAAATTGCTGCCCAGCAGGCCAACATCCGCGAGTTGGCAGCCGATCTGGAGCTGGCCAACCAGGACTTGCAGCGCTTTGAGGAACTCTACGCCCAGGGAGCGCTTGCCAAGCAAGATCTCGACCGCCAGATCAGTGCTGCTCGTCAAGCCCAGGAAAAGCTGAATAGCGCCCGCGCCAACCTCACCCGGATTCAGACTCGCCAGCAGACCGAAATCAAAAACGCCGAAGCCCAGCTTCAAGTCGAGCGCGCTAACCTGCCCCTGAGCCAAACCCAAGTCACCGCCGAATCGGCTCGCCAAAACCTTCAGCTCGCCCAGGCTAAGCTCGACCGTACCGTGATTCGCGCTCCCCGCGATGGCCGCATTCTCAAGATCATTACCAAAGCGGGCGAGGCAATTGGCGAAGATGGGATTCTCGACTTGGGCGACACCCGCCAGATGGTCGCCGTGGCTGAGGTGTACGAAACGGATGTGAGCCGCATCAAGCTGGGACAGTCCGCCACAGTTGCCAGCCGCAACGGCGCATTTGAGCAGCCCTTGACAGGCAAAGTCTCCGAAATCGGCTGGCAGATCTTCAAAAACAATGTGCTGGATGACGATCCTGCCGCCAACGCCGACTCGCGCGTGGTGGAGGTGAAGGTGAAGCTGGATGACAGCCAGTCTGTGGCTGCCTTGACCAATCTGCAAGTTGATGTGCGAATTGACGTTGCGAACTGACGTAGAGCCATGAAAACGCCGCTGGCTTTGCTCAATCTGACGCACGAAAAAACGCGACTACTGGTGGCGATTGCTGGAGTGGCTTTTGCGGTGCTGCTGGTTTTCATGAATCTGGGGTTTCTCGGCGCGCTGGCTAAATCCGCCTCGCAGATCTACAGCCAGTTTGACGCTGATGTATTTCTGCTCTCGCCCCAAACGCTGGAAATTAGCACCAATAAAGCGTTCCCGCGCGAACGTCTCTACCAGGCCGCAGGCTTTGCAGGCGTTGAGCGAACTATGCCGATCTACGCTGGATATGGGCAGTGGCGCAACCCCGAAACCCGCAAGAATCGCTCAATTTTTGTGTTTGGCATCAACCCGGACGATCCAGTATTTCTCGACCCGGAGTTTCGCTCACCCCAAAATCTGGATGCCCTGCGTCGCCCAGACACCACGCTCATCGATCGGCTGTCGCGGCCCGAATTTGGATCGCAGCAGGCAGGAACCATCACCGAGCTAGAGCGACGCAGGGTGACCGTGGGCGGTCAGTATGTCCTCGGTGGCGGCTTCGCGGCAGACGGTACGCTGCTGATGAGCGACCAGAACTTTCGCCGCTTTTTTGATCCATTCCCGCTCAACCTAATCAGCGTCGGGCTGATCAAGCTGCAGCCAGAGTCCGATCCTGATCGGGTAGCAGCAGCGCTCGCGGCGGCTCTGCCCAAAGATGTGATCGTGCTGACCAAGCCGCAGATTGTCGATCGCGAGCGCACCTACTGGATCAGTACCACCTCCATCGGCTTTATCTTTGGCTTGGGCGTGACTATCTCCTGTATTGTTGGCGTGATTATTGTCTATCAAATTCTCTATACCGATATCGCTGACCATATGAAGCAATATGCGACGCTGAAAGCGATGGGCTACCGCAGCGGCTTTCTGGTGCAGACAGTCATTCAAGAGGCGATTATCCTGGCCGTGCTGGGCTATATTCCCGGCTTTATTATTTCGCTGGGGCTATATGAACTCACCCGCAGCGCTACAGCAGGCGGTTTGCCGATTGGTATGGAGTGGGAACGCGCCCTGTTTGTGCTGCTGCTAACGCTTAGCATGTGCATTCTTTCCGCCGTGATTTCAGTCCGCAAAGTGGTACTAGCCGATCCAGCCGAGGTGTTTTGATGGTGAGATTCAGTCAGTTTGTCCGACGTACCCCGCTCGCCTGGTTTAACCTCACCTACGAACGCCGCAGGCTGCTCACCTCGCTGGCCGGGGTCGCATTTTCAGTGCTGCTAATGTTTATCTTCCGTGGCTTTGAAAACGCGCTTTACGACAGCCAAGTGCAGTTGCTGAAGCTGCTGAACGGTGACGTAGTACTGATTAGCCCGCTCAAAAACAATATGTTTGTGCCAGAGCAAATTGCCCGACAGCGGCTCTATCAGGCGCAGGCTTACGCGGGTGTTGAGGCGGCCTATCCGCTCTACACCACCACTGCCTACTGGAAAAACCCCGAAACGCGCCGGACTCGTCCGCTGCGGGTGATTGCCTTTAACCTCAGCGATCCGGTGCTGCAGCTCCCCGGCATCACCGAGAGCCTGAGGCAGCTTCAGATGCCCTGGACAGCGCTGCTGGATCAGCGATCGCGGCCAGAAGTGGGCAGCGGCGCAGCAGGAACCCTCACCGAAGTCGATGAGCAGCAGATCAAAGTTGTGGGCAGCTTCGAGCTAGGCACTGACTTTGCTTCTGGCAACGGCAATGTGGTAATGAGCGACCAAAACTTCTTGCGCTACTTTGGTCGTCTTGGCCCCGACGAAGACAGCCGTGACCTGAGCACAATTGATTTAGGGCTGCTGAAGCTGGCTCCCGATCAAGCCCCGGACGTGCTCGCTAGAACCTTAAGCGAGGCGCTGCCCAAGGACGTAAAAGTGATGACTAAAGCTGAGTTTGTCGAACAAGAGCTAAATTATTGGCGTGAAAATACCAGCATTGGCTTTGTGTTTTCACTGCTGGCAGTGATGAGCTTTGCGGTAGGAATTATTTTGGTTTATCAGATTCTCTATACAGATATATCCGATCACTGGTCAGAATACGCGACGCTAAAAGCGATGGGATACTCAAATCTATATTTACTGGGCGTAGTGATACAGGAGGCGGTGATTTTGGCGGTGATGGGATTTATTCCAGGCTGCTTGGTGAGCGCCGGACTCTATAAGCTAACCGCTAACGCCACCGGCCTGCTGATGCAAATGACCCAGACGCGCATCATCAATCTGTTCATTGCCACGGTGCTGATGTGCTTAATTTCGGGGGCAATTGCCGTTCGCAAAGTCCAGACTGCTGATCCGGCGGAGGTGTTTGGGCTATGACACGGATTGCTTCCAGCACTGCCGTCCAAATCCGGCAGCTCAGCTACTTTTTTGGGCAGGGAGATCTGCGTAAACAGGTGCTCTACGACATCGATCTAGACTTGCCCAGAGGTCAAATTGTGATCATGACTGGCCCTTCAGGCTCTGGCAAAACGACTCTGCTGACGCTGATTGGGGCGCTGCGAACCGTGCAACAGGGCAGTCTACAAGTTTTAGATCAAGAGATTGTCGGGCTGAGTCGGGCGGCATTGGTAACCGTGCGGCGCAACATTGGGTTTATTTTCCAGGCGCATAATCTGTTTGAATCGCTGACCGCTAGCCAAAACGTTGAGATGGCTGTGGAGCTATTGGATCGCTGGGGTGATAAGCGCCAGAAAGCGGTGCAGATGCTGAGCCAACTCGGCTTAGCCGATCGCGTAGACTACAAGCCCAGCGCTCTGTCGGGTGGTCAAAAGCAACGGGTGGCCATTGCTCGCGCCTTGGTGAATCAGCCAGCGCTCGTTTTGGCCGATGAACCAACCGCCGCGCTGGATAAGCAGTCGGGACGGGAAGTGGTGACGCTGATGCAGGAGCTAGCCAAAAGCCAGGGCAAAACAATTTTGATGGTGACGCATGACAACCGCATCCTCGACGTAGCCGATCGAATTATTACGCTGGTGGATGGCAGGCTAGAAACCGACGAAAGCCTAGCCAGCTAGACAAGTCGCGTCAGCTGCACGCGATAGCGATCTTTTTTGGTGATTGCCACCTCGCCCACCTCTAATCGTCCCTTGCCGCGAATCGCCACCAGATCTCCCGGCTTGAGCGCATGACTAGACTGCGTAATCTCCTTCCAGTTCACTCGCACGTCGCCTGCGGCAATCAAGTCGGTCATCTTGCTGCGCGACATGCCAAATCCCGCTGAGGCCAATGCATCTAGCCGCATTGAGGCTTCTACGGTCGTCAGCTCTTTCTTCTTGGGTTCCCTCACCTTCAGCTCGCTGGGATCAATCGGCTGAGTTTTGACGGGCACGGAGCGAACTTGCGTCAGGCTCATCGTCAAGAAGTCGGCTAGCTCTGGCACGACAATTGCCTGCGCCCCGCGCTCGCCCAGCACCAGAATGTCACCTGCCTTTTCGCGGACAATGCCCGTCCCCAGCATTGCGCCTAAAAAATCGCGGTGGCTAGCTGAGTCAAACAGAAAGTTGCCCGCAATCTCCAGGACTGTTGTGGCCACCTGCGCGGCATCTAGCGGCATCTCGGCACGAGCAATCGCCAGCCGCTGTCGCTCGGCCTGCGGATAGCCGCCCCAGGCCACATACTGCAAGTCGGTGAGGCGGGCAAACATCTGCTGCGCGTCGGCTAGCTCCGGCGGCGAGAGGAAGTCGGTGCAGACAACTTCCCAGGTCTTGAGCGCCTGCTCGGCTTGATCTAAGATCCGCACTGCGGCTGCGCGGTTTTCAATCGACTTCAGCAGATCTTCTCTGGGCAGCAGTTCTCTGGACGGCATGGTTTCTAAATTTGGAACTGATCCTATTTTATCTTCTGGGCGCTTTATCTTCTGGGCGCTTCATCTTCTGGGCGTTTAGGCAATGTCTCAGGCATAACGACTGGTTACCATTCCGGCAATTCAGAGCGGTTTCAGCCCATTAAACTTCACAGAGTCTTCAGCGATTCAGAATTCCCAGCTTCCAGACTGGCAGAATCAGTGCGCTGTTCGCCCTAGCCGCCCTCTACCTGCTGTTGATATTCATCTGCCGACATCGCATCATCTAGCTCGGTGATATCTTCAATCCGCACTTTCAGCATCCAGCTTGCGCCGTATGGATCTTCAGCCAGCTGCTCAGGCGTTTCAATCAGCGCCTCGTTGCGTTCAATCACGGTTCCAGTCACCGGAGCTTTCAGATCCTCAACCGCCTTGACTGACTCGACAGTGCCAAAGGTTTCGCCCTTCTCGACTTCGTTGCCCACATCCGGCAGCTCCAAAAACACAATGTCGCCCAGCTGATCAATTGCAAACTCAGTGATGCCAATCGTGACGATTTCGCCGTCTAGTCGGGCGTACTCGTGGCTGTCGGAATACTTCAGATCGTCCGGGTAGTCAAATGCCATAGCGTTCTCCGTGGTGGTCTTGAGAGTCTCGTTCAACTCTCCTGCCAGCAGTCTACTGAAGAGACTAGACTCAAACAATGGGGGAGCCGGAATTTTTCTGGCCTCCGCTCGTCGGAACTCAGGAATTAAGACTGGCCGCAGTCCAATTCATTAATTTTTCCTCTCGATTATAAAGATTAAGTTTAGATAAGGCTTGATCAATATATATGAAATAGCTTGGAAATAGCTTGCCTCTGCTGAAATTTGGACTCGCCTGCTTTATCTGAACTAGGTTTCAACAAATCTTAGGCTAGTCCCGTGGCGATTCACTCAGCAACAAAACGAGTTCTCTTAATAAGTGGAAATACGACTTAATAAAACTTGGTTAAAAACAGTTACAAATGCAGTCAATTATTGAGTTTCATCTGATTTATCTTTTACGATATCAAGTACAGTCAAGTTCAACTTGCTGCATACATTCTCTAATCTTTTGCAACCTAAGCAATTATGACTACCACTTACCAAAAACGCGAAAGCGCTGGCGTTTGGGAGCGTTTCTGCAGTTGGATCACCTCCACCGACAACCGCATCTACGTGGGCTGGTTCGGCGTGCTGATGATCCCAACATTGCTGTCTGCCACCATCTGCTTCATCATCGCCTTCATCGCCGCTCCCCCCGTGGACATCGACGGCATCCGCGAGCCGGTCGCTGGCTCCCTGATGTACGGCAACAACATCATCTCTGGAGCAGTTGTGCCCTCCTCCAATGCCATTGGTCTGCACTTCTACCCAATTTGGGAAGCCGCTTCTCTCGACGAGTGGCTCTACAACGGTGGCCCTTATCAGCTAGTTTGCTTCCACTTCTTGATTGGCGTGTTCTGCTACATGGGTCGGCAATGGGAGCTTTCCTACCGCCTGGGGATGCGTCCTTGGATCTGCGTGGCTTACAGCGCTCCACTTGCTGCTGCCACCTCCGTGTTCTTGATCTACCCGATTGGCCAAGGCAGCTTTTCAGATGGGATGCCGTTGGGTATCTCCGGCACGTTCAACTTCATGTTTGTGTTCCAAGCCGAGCACAACATCCTGATGCACCCGTTCCACATGCTGGGTGTGGCCGGTGTGTTTGGAGGCGCGTTGTTCAGTGCGATGCACGGTTCGCTAGTGACCTCTTCGCTGGTGAGAGAGACGACTGAGACCGAGAGTCAGAACTACGGGTACAAGTTTGGACAAGAAGAAGAGACGTACAACATCGTGGCAGCGC
>JAESFP010000124.1_pt1 | contig 70319 bp, 60 predicted proteins | sample 9266181 | NCBI WGS metagenome assembly JAESFP01 (sample SAMN14502547, study PRJNA617102) | algae metagenome | isolation source: Pegethrix bostrychoides GSE-TBD4-15B and co-occurring heterotrophs from... | place: USA: Grand Staircase-escalante National Monument, Utah | collected 2006-08-15 | reverse complement strand
TTGGCTTTGAATTGTGGGTTGTATTGTTTGCGTTTGTTTGCCATGAGATACTCCTATCACAGTTGAGCAATGAGGAGCTTAGTGACCACCTTAGCCACCTGTCCAGTTTTTCGGGTCCACCTCAGTCTGTTCAAGTTAATTTACAAGTTAATTCAAAGCTACTTTACCTGTGGTGCTGCATGAATAGTGAGCTAGAGGCGCTGATCGACCCGCAGATGCGGCTGGCGTTCGCGGGACATGAAGATGGCGGGCGGTTAGAGCCGTTTAGCTGGTGCGGGGCAGAGCAAGGGGAGTTCAGCAGCTTCAGCTTGATTCAGTCTGAGGGCTGGTGCAGCCAGATGGAAGTGGCGGCAGTCCTCAGCGCCTGGCAGCAGCCGGAGCAGGTTGGGGCAGTCGGCGGCTTGGACTGGCTGTTGCCTGAGGGTGATCCGGCAGAGATCTGGCTGAGTGCCGCGACTCAAGCTACCCATCGGGCGCTAGATGCCGAACTGCTCGATCTGCTGCAATCACGGCTGCAAAACCTGGAGGCGCTGAAGCTTAGCTGTGCCAGTGAAGCTTGCGACAGCGACTATGCGTTGCCGCTGCTGCTGGGGCAAATCGAGGAAACTTGGCTGGGGATTGCGCCCTCAGTGCCCGTTGCGACCGATTTAGAGAGTTCGCCGCTGCGGGTCACGCCACTGCCGATGGGCTCTCCGGATTCTGCTTCCATGCTGCAACTCCAGATTCAGGATTTGCTCACCCGCCGAGGCTCCGTCAAGATTTACGGCTACTATGGCGGCGGCTATCACCAGACGCATAACTATCACCTGGTGCAGGCTGCCGGGTCAACCCAAGCGGCGGCAGTTGAGGCGCTGATGCAGGCGACGGGCTTGCTGAGGCGGGGGCAGTTTGAGGCATTCCAGCCCAGCTCAGCCGCTGATAAGGCGCAGCTAGAGCCACTGGCGCAGAGGTTGCGACTGCTCCAGGCGCAGGTTTATCAGTTTAGCTTTTGGGATTGGGAGCAAGCTTACATCTTGGGCGAAGCGCTAGAAACGGCAGCTGACCGCACTGGAGTCGTGCTCCGCAGCCGCTTTACCTATAACCCCTAATCGCACCCATAGCGGAATTTGATTGCTGGTCGCCGCCGAGGCGGCGCGCGGAGGGTTATGTTTAAATCTAGAGCGCAGGAGAAGCAGCCCATGACTGAAGTCGTAACTGAAGCCGTAACTGAAGCCGTAACTGAGACTAAAACGACTAAAACTGAAGCCAGACCCAAAACAAAGCAGCGAGACGTGCAGGTCGCCGAGATTGGGGCAGAGACGCTGGTGTTTCGCTCACGCAGCTGGACGCGCCTGCGGTTTGAGGTGGAATATGCGCGGCAAAAGGGCACCACGGCCAATTCCTATTTGATTCAGGCGACAGATGTGGCGCTAATTGATCCGCCGGGCGAATCCTTTACCGACAGCTTTCTAGAGGAGCTTCAGCAGCAGCAGTACTACCAGCGGATCGACTACATTATCCTTAGCCATGTCAATCCCAACCGGATCGCGACGCTGAAGCAACTCTTGGCCGTGGCCAGCTACGCCACCGTGATCTGCTCCAAGCCAGCGGCCAACCTGCTGCGAGCCAGCTTTGCCCAAGAGGCCGATAACCGCAGCCTGCCTGAATCGGAGGCGCTGGATTTTGGCATTCAGTATGACGCTGAGCGCAGCTTCAAGCTGCATGTGGTGCATGACGAAGAAATCCTCGATTTGGGCGGCGGCCACCAGCTGCAGTTCCGCTATCTGCCCACGCCCCGTCACCCCGACCAGATCTGCACCTACGATGCGGCTACCGGCATTTTGTTTAGCGACAAGCTGTTTGGGGCGCATGTTTGCAGTGACGAGCTGTGGGATGCTCACTGGCGACAGCTCAGCGAGGATCGGCGCTACTACTTTGACTGCCTGCATGCGGCGCAGGCTCCCCAAATTGAGACGGCGCTGCAAAAGCTAGAGCTATTCCAGTCCAAGCTCTACGCCCCAGCCCATGGCCCCATCGTGCGGCATAGCCTCAGCCGCCTGACGCTTGACTACCGCGACTGGGCGCAGCAGCAGCAAAACCGAGAGCTGAGCGTGGCGCTACTCTACACCTCGGCCTATGGCAATACCGGACAGCTGGCGCAGGCGATTGCTCAAGGGATTACGCAGGCGGGCTTGGCCGTCCAAACCCTCAACTGCGAATATGCGCCGCCCAGCGAGATTGCCCGCGCCATTGAAGAAACAGACGGGTTTGTGATTGGTTCGCCAACCCTGGGCGGACATGCGCCCGTTCAGATCCAGACCGCTTTGGGCATCGCCCTCTCAACCGCCACAAAATCCAAGCTAGCAGGCGTATTTGGCTCCTACGGCTGGAGCGGCGAGGCAGTCGATCTGCTCGAAACCAAGCTGCAAGATGCGGGCTATCGATTTGGCTTTGAGCCAATCCGGGTCAAGTTCGCGCCAACTGCAGAAGTGCTGCAACAGTGCGAGACAGCGGGAACCGAATTTGCCCAGACGCTCCGCAAAATCAAAAAAATCTGGACACCGCGCCAGCAGATTGCCGATGCCAAAAGCGACCGCACCGAGCAGGCCGTTGGCCGGATTGCCGGGTCGCTTTGCGTGATCACGACGCACCAAAACCAGCAGCACCAGGCCATTCTCACCTCCTGGGTTTCGCAGGCTAGCTTTAACCCGCCCGGTTTGACGATTGCGGTCAGCAAAGAGCATGCCGCGACGCTAGCCGATTCAGGCAACGCCTTTGTCTTGAATATTCTCAAAGAAGGCCGGAATATTCGCCGCCACTTTTTCAAGCCGCTGGTGGCCAAGGGCGATCGGTTTGAACAGGTCGAGAGCTATCTGGCTGGCAATGGCTGTCTGGTGCTGCAAGAGGGATTGGCCTACCTGGAATGCAGCGTCCAAAGCCGGATGGAATGTGGCGATCACTGGCTGATCTACGCCACGGTGGAGAGCGGCAAGCTGCTGGAGGCGCTCGGCATTACGGCAGTCCAGCATCGCAAGTCGGCCAGCTATTTTTAGGGCAGAGCGCTAATTTCGGCGCGGTAGGCTCGACTGTCTAGGCCAAACCCAGAGTTGGCGGTGGCAGGGTCAATGGCCTGATTGAGCACCTGAATCCGCTCGGAGACTGCCGGATGCGTACTCAAAAAGCTGGGCAGTGAAGCCTGACTCTGGAGCTTTTCCATGAAGGCGGGCATAGCGCCGGGCGCGTAGCCAGCTGCCTGTAGCGTCTCTAAGCCTTCCTGGTCGGCCTCAAACTCGTCGCGTCGGCTGTTGGGGCGACGCAAGGCCAGCTCCACGCCCAGGTTTACCGCCGTATTGCGATCAAGTCCAGCCAGACTGGCCGCGCCTTGAGCCAGCGCCATCTGCCGCATTTGCTCCAGCGCATGTTTAGAGGCGATATGGCCAATCTCATGCCCAATTACGCTGGCGAGCTGTGCTTCGTTGTCAGCAGCCTTGAGCAGCCCGGTCGTGACGTAGACATAGCCGCCCATCGTGGCAAAGGCGTTGATCTGGTCGCTTTGCACGACTTGAAAGGTATAGGGAATATTGGGGCGACTGCTGTAGGGCACGAGCGCCTGCCCGACTTCATTCACGTAGGCAGTCGTTCTGCGGTCGTTGCTCAGCCGCATGTCGCCGCTGAGCAGCTGGTCGTTGATCTGCTTGCCCAGCGACACTTCCTGCTGATCAGAAATCGTCGAAAGCTGGATGATCTGTACGCCGCGCAGCAGTAGCTCTAGCAGGGAGTTTTGCGCGTAGCCGGGATGCGGCGTGGCCACAATCAGCCCTGTGGCAATCGTCAGCGAAATCAGCGCGTAGGCCCAACGTCGTCGCCAGGACTGCCAGCAAGACTTCCAGAATGCCGAAATTTGATTGGAGGTAGACATGGATCTAGCAAAGTGTGAGGTTAGTCAGCGTGATCGATCAGCGCAAATTAAAAGCATGAGGTCAGTCAGAGGTTTCAACTGGCTCCATCATCAAGATAACAAGACGCAGACTCTGCCCGGTTTGTTGCGATCTCACGGGTTGCACAAGCGGTTGGGTGACTAATCAAGCAACTAATGCGTAACTGATGCGGTGCTGTCACGACTCGTCACAGCTTTAGCTCGGATTTCTCAAAATCTGGTAGAGTGCTATCTGAAATGGTTCAGCCTCAATCTCAGAAATTATTTGATATGGCAATTGTAGATTCTAAAGGGCGACTGTTTGGCAAACTCAACCTGCTGGATCTGGGCGCAGGGCTGATTATGCTGATGGTGGTGGCCGGGCTATTTTTGCTGCCGGGCGGCACAGGTTCGTCGGTGGCGCAAATTGGCACAACCAACAAGCCCGTCGAAATGGATGTGATTGTGCGGGGCTTAACGGTCAGCGATCCGCAAACCTTTGTGGCTGGGATGCAGCAGCAGGGCAAAACCAACATCATTATCCGCAACCAGCCCGCTGGCGAAGTGCAGATTTTGGGGGTGAAGTCGCTGCCGCGCTCGGTGGCTGTGCCGCAGCCGGACGGTTCGGTAAAGCCGATGCCCGACCCGCGCCCGGAGCTAGAATATACGGTTGATATGCTGATTACGCTGAAGGGCGAAGCGCAGGTCTTGCCGGATGGCGCAGTGCTGGCCGGCAGCAAAATTAAGGTGGGCACGCCACTAGAGCTAGAAGGCCAAACCTACCGCTTCAATGCGCCTATTGTCGGGGTGCGGATTTTAGAGGCGGCTCAGCCTAGCCCATAATTGCTGACTGGCCTGTTGATTGGGCTGGTTGACGGGGCTGCTGGTTGGCAGCACGGGACGCGACGCGAACTGGCTATTCGATCAGTGCCTCAATCTTTTGTCGATAGACCAGCACTGGAAACTGCCGCTGCTGGTCTTTGAGCGCATACAAAATTACGTTGGCTAGCTCAGGGGAAACCACCGCCCGGATTTCTAAATTGGAGGCAACATAGTCTTCCCCATCAACCTCGGCAGGTGCGGCGGATTCCTCTGCCTCTAGCTGAATCTGACCAAACCGCCGCTTCACCGCACCAGGTACAACACTCACCGAATACCCGTAGACCTTCAGGTTCTTTAACAGCTTCTCTAAGCTGGCTTGCAGTGCCGTCTCCGTGATAATCGTGACCAGCATTGCGGGCTGAGTTAGCGAATAGTCCTCAAAATCAAGCATTACCGCATTACCACCGCACCACTATCGGATTAAGGCTGCAAAATATACTCTGACTGAATCGGCGGCAGAGTTCCTTTGGTCTTCAGCGCCTGATATAGCATAGCAGTCACTTCCGCTCGCGTCACAGGCTGATTGGGTTGAAACTGCTTGACATTGGGATAGCTGACCACCACGTTAGCCTGCGTTGCCGCAGCCACCGCAGGCTTAGCCCAGTCTGGCACCTGCTCCCGATTCTCTAGCGCCTGCAACGGCTGGTCTGGATCAGCAGGTCTGGGCAGGTTAAAGCCACGCGCCAGCGACAGTAAGACTTGCAGCTTTGACATCGGCTGGTCTGGCTTGAAGGTCTGGTCGGGGTAGCCCCTCAAAAAGCTCGACTGAACGGCCTCGTCAATAGCCGTACTGCCCCAGAAATCGTCTGAGAGATCGCTGAACAGAATTTTCTGCTGCTGCTGCCCGTTGGCGAGTATGCTGCTGAGCAAGGCCGCATACTGCGCCCGATTCACCGGCTCGTCTGGCCTGAAGCTGCCGTCGTTGAAGCCGCTAATTAGCCCGCGCTGGTTGAGCGCCGAAATAAACGGGGCGGCCCAGTAGCTGTCGGGCACATCTGAAAAAGCTTTTGCCTCGGCTGTGGCGCTAGGCACGATAATGGGGGCTGCTGTGGGAGGCGCTGTGGGCGTTACTGTCGGAGCAGGCGCAGAATCTGCCGGAGCCGCCACAATTGCCGGTGCAACTGCCCCAGCGATGACGACCGAGCGTCTTACTCCGCCAGCTGAGGGGGCAACAGCGCTGGAATTTTCCCCAGCCCTCAGCTCAGGCGTAACCTCGGCAGGGGCGAGGCTGGAGGGAACCGCTTCAGTTGGGATGGGCGTGACAGCTCCAGGTGCCGCTGCTGGCGAAGCATCCGTCATTGTCTGCGCCCCTCCAAACCTGCCCTGCTGAGAGATCCAGCTTTCAGCGCGGCGGCCGATTCCCCACCAGAGCACTGTTCCAATGGCCGAAAAGGCTAGGAGCAGCGCCAGAATTTCATCAAAGCCAAGCGGATCGCGACGGTCGGAATCAGGCGTAGGAGGCTGAGTCATGGCTATGCACCCGTAATATTGCGCCAGTGGTGTAGGACTGCACAAAATTTTGCTGACACATAAAATTGTGCCTACAGGCTATCTTACGGGAATTACTGCCGTTGGCAACCCTTGCTGACTTAATTTTTGCTGAAGCTGACTGGCTGCTTGCAGGTCTCGGAAAATGCCGACCTGCATCACGACCTGACCGTTGATTGTGGTGAGCAGAGCGCCCGGAGCAACCGCTCTCACCTTATCCTGCATTTCCGCGCTGTCTGCCTCAACAATCACCTGAAAGCTGTCGGTTGAACTGGCTGAATCTGCGACGGCTGTTGGAGCAGTGCTTGCTGCCGGAGCGGCGGGTCTAGCGGCGGCACTGGAGGTACGGCGGGGTGGCAACAGCGGTGCAAGTCTGGGCGTGGGGCGGGCACTTTCGACTGCGCTTTCGGTTGCAGGATCACTGGCAGCATTATTGGCAGGATCACTGGCAGCGTTACTGGTAGGTGGCAGCAGTGTACTTAAGCTAGGAGATGCCGGAGCCGCAGGCGGCTGGCTGGCATCGCTGGGGCGAGGCGAACGGACGGGCGGAATGCCAGGGGCCGCAGGCGGCGGCGCAGGCACCGGAATCACGCTGGGGGCGCTCAGCAGCGGGTTGGGCATAGTTGGGGCGACTGGATCGGGCGATAAGGCCGGGGGCGGGACAGAGCGGCGCAGGTTATCGGTTACCAGCGGATCAACGGGCTGATCATAGGTGAGGTAAACATGGCCGATGGCTTTGCCTTCGTAGGCGCGACGGGTCAACCGCCAGCCCGGATTCAGATTGATTCGGCTAAATCCAGCGGGCAGTCCATAAGTCCGGCCAATTTCAACCCAGGTGTTGCGCTGACTGTTGGAGGCTGCGACCAGCACCAGGTCATTGTCTTGTGGGATGATTCGCAGACTGTAGTTCAAGCCTTGGTCTTCTCCGGCAGCCCGCATCGAAAAGCCGTTGCTGTCAACAATTCGGTTGCAGATGCCCGTAAAGTCAAAGCTGAGCAGCAGCGGCTCAACGATGGAAGGATAGCTGCCTGTCTCGCTCCAGCAGGGGCGACTGTCTTTGATCTGCTCTAAAATCAGCAGCTTATAGCCGAGTTCGCCGCCCGGTGCTGCCACGATAATAAACCGACTCTGATCAATCTCCTGCTGCTCAAACTGAACGGCCTGAGCAGCAGGAGCAACTGCGCCAAAGCCTAAAACAGCCAAAACAGTTAAATTTTTCCAGAATGCCATTCTCATCGGAGATACCTATGAAACGTGTGAGTCATCAAAGAGAGCCGCAGAACAGATTACAACAGATTACAGACGCTAGAGAAGCGGAACACAGAGCCGAATGGCGGAATCGACGAGCGCCAACCCAATTGCTGTGAGCCTCAAGTCTAGAGACTTTTACGGGATTCTACGAGATTTGACAGGCTGAGACTTAGCTGATCCTGAACTATTGTTACAAAAGTTAAAACTAGATTTCAACTAGACTTCGATGAGACCCCAACCTGGGGGCAGCCCTACAGATACCTCGCAGATACTTTATAGATATCTCATGGATGTCCTACTCTAGATGCCACAATTCAAAGACCGAGATCAAGCCGCATCTGGTTCCGCACTAGTCAAGTTTCTTCAGCTATGTAGTTAAGCACAGCCTTCTGAATCCAACAAGGGGAATGAAATCACTTCTGCAATCGAAATCAGCGGGGTTAGGCAAAAAATCAGCAGTTTGATCGAGAATACTGCTGCTTTCAAAATTGGCAGCTTTCAAAATTTGAGCACGATAATCGAGTCGGCCTCAATTCCCAGCTATTTATGGCGATTTGCAAATTTACTGCATGAGTGCTCGAACGCTATCGCTATCTGGGATCGGCGCTCTAACTGGCACGATGAACTGCCACTATGCTGGCACTATTGGCTGAGGTGAATAATGGCTGAGGTGAATAATGGCTGAGGTGAATAATGGCTGAGGTGAATAATGCAATCTAAATTGAGGCTGGCGGTCGTAGTTTTGAGCGGACTAGCGGCGCTGGCGTTCACAGTCAACTGGCTGCATCTCAAGCATCAAGTCCACCGTCTGACGATTGCAACTGGCAGCCGAGATGGTGAGTACTATGCCTTTGCCAAAGCCCTAGAAACCGTTGTGGAGCGTCGCCATCCCGATATTGACATTACGGTTAAAGAGTCAGCCGGAGCACAGCAGAATCTGGAGTGGCTTGACCAAGACGAGGCGCAGCTAGCGATTGTGCAGAGCGATACGCCCAGCCGCCCAACGGCGAATGCGGTGGCCTTTTTGTTTCCAGAGGTGTTTCATCTGGTAGCGCGTCCCGCTTCTGGCATCCGCGACATAGACGATCTGCGCGGTCAGCGAGTAGCCATCATGCCGAAGGGCAGCGGCTCATATGATCTGTTCTGGCGGTTGGCAAGCCACTATCAGCTGGGTGAGCAGGATTTTACGCCGCTGCTCATGTCGCCCCAGGACGCCTATATGGCGCTGCGGCAGGGCAAGGTCGATGCGCTGTTTCGGGTGATGGCAATGGGCAACCCGACGCTGAGTGAGCTATTGCGGGAAACTAATTCGCAGCTGGTGCCGATTGATCAAGTCGAGTCGCTGCGGCTGACACAGCCCTATCTGGAGGCGACGACGATTCCTAAGGGCACCTATGACGGGAGCCGCCCGATTCCAGCTGAGAGTTTGCCGATGGCGAGCGTGCGCGCCATGCTGATTTGCCGCAGCAGCGCTGACGAGGCCGTGATTCAAGAGATTACGCGGACGCTGTTTGACTTCCGCAACGAGATGGTAGCGCTCTATCCGCGCTCGGCGGCGATGCGGCTGCCAGAAGCGGGCGAAAATTTGGGAATGCCGCTGCATCCCGGCGCAAAGGCGTTTTATGATCAGGATCGCCCCATCTTTTTGGTGGAGTATGCTGACTCGCTGGGGCTGATATTTTCGGTGGGGGTGGTGGCGCTGTCGGGACTATGGCAGATGCGGCACTGGTTACAGGGTAAGCAGAAAAATCGGGCGGACTCTTACAACCAGGAAATTTTGATCTTGATTGATCGGGCGCAGCAAACTGAAAATATGCAGGAACTTCAGGAAATTCGCCAGCAGCTCTTTACCATCTTGCATCAGGTAATTACCGATCTTGATAAAGACCGTATCTCGGCTGAGTCGTTTCAGTCGTTCACGTTTCCCTGGGAGGTGGCGGCTACTACAGTGCGCCACCGCGAGATGATGCTGTCGAATGCGCGCAGTCACATCTAAAGCATGATGAGGCATTGTTAATATTAATCAAAATATTAATCAATAATGCCTCATCTGTTTGGGGGCGGCTGCGGTGCGCTCGCGGATCAGCTACCGTAGCAGCACACTCATGAATTTGCCCTGCGCGAACGGTGCAGGAACCATGGGCGAGAACTGGCTGCGGTCGGCAATCATCTGCCGCACGTACATCTCGCTGATGATGTGGTTCACTTGCTCTCGCGTCCCGACAATCCAAATCTGCGCTCTTTGCTCAAGCGACTCCGGCAGCAGTTCGTTGAACTCCCTAGACATAGTATTTCCCTCGTATTTTTGGGTATGGGTTTGAAAGCCTAAGGCGCTGAGTTACCTGACCACATGCGTGAACGAAGCGAGCGCGATGTAAAATCGACTCAGCCTTGCTTCCCGGTGTAAACGAGGAGTCGGGTTAGCTGGCTAGCGGTGTTGGTAGCACTTCTAGTCAGCGACGCCTTAAGCTTTTACCTGTCCTGACTGCTTCACGCAATCAGTTGGCAAATCATAAACCGAAACTCGGCTTTGCACAAGTAGGGATGAGAGAAATTTTACGAGTCAATTCAAGACATACAAAAGGGCTATCACTGGAACATACAGGATCACGGTAGATGCCTCTAGTGGCAATGCATTCACCCCAGGGTCGTTCAATAGTGTTGTCAATGCCCATCGCGAGCACACCACTGGGCGCAAAACACTGCATCAACTGGAGCAACCTTTCCTGATTTTGCCACTTTTCCTACTCCCTAAATGGATAAAGTCGAGCTTAGAGTAAGTTAGGGTAAAAGATATCTTAATATGAAGATAGCTTGATAGATAACATGACTGAATCACAGTGGGACTATCTGCTGAAGAACCTGGGCAGATGGTCAGGTTCATTTACGCGGCTCTCGCCCGCTGGCCAAGTCCAGAGTGACCAGCCCAGTCTGGTGACGCTAGAAGCGTTGAACAATCGCCAGACTATTCGCCAAGCCATCCAGAAGTTTGATGCGGCTGGCAAACAGATCTATGACCGGACGCTGGAATACAGTAGCCTGGGTCGCAGCACGCTATTTTTTGCAGACGGCGCGTTTTCGCAAGGTTCAACTCAGTTTGGTGCATTTGCCGAGTTTGGAGCCGAGCTGGGCTTGATCAGCGGCGATCGGCGACTGCGGCTGGTGCAGCAGTTTGCCCCAAATAGCCCTACTCCAGACAACCCTATCCCAGCCAGCCAGCTCTCCCAGATCACGCTGATCCGCGAACATCGCCAAGGGACTCCAGTGGCCGCACGGCCAGCCCTGACTCCAGAGCAGCTTGTCGGCAGCTGGCAGGGCGAAGCAGTAACGCTCTATCCTGACTGGCGACCTCTAGCGCACTTCACCACGGCACTCACCGTTCACCTAGAGTCTGACCGGCTGATTCAGCAGATTAGCACTCCCGACATGAGCTTTAGCTCGTCCGCCCAAATTGACGGCAATATTCTGCGGTTTGAGCAGGGTCGTCACCCAATGCAGCTGCTGCTCCTGCCCGACGGAGCCTCTTGCAACACGCCGCTTCGCATCCCGTGCAGACAGGCTTTTCTGCTGGAAGTAGGCTGGCTGCTTCACCCCAACCATCGCCAGCGAATGATTCGCAGCTATGACGCTCAGGGTGAATGGATTAGCCTCACGTTGGTGAATGAGTATAGACAGAACGGTTAGTAAGTCGCGGGAACACCTAGAAGCCGTCCGAAAGTTTGCTGCATAATCCAGTCTGTGAATTTGGAGCGATCAAACTGCTGCAAGAGCTTGCTGGCAACCGCTGTCAGCGCAATCATGACGGCTAGGATGATCAGATTGGGCAGAGGCAACTTCCAAACTGAGATATACTCAGGCGCAAAGCTCTCAATGAAAGCAATAAAGACCTGTATAAAAATAGCGTGAACGAGAAAAATATAGTATGAGAAAACACCTACTTGACTCATCCAGCCAAAAAATCGGGAGAATATTGGCTGAGTTGCAGCAACTCTCGCTAAACCGAGCACCCAGAGCGACAGACCTACCGCAATCAGCAGATCTCCGATCACCCATCCCCAGAAGCTAGTGCTGATTAAGACATTGGCTAGGAGCCAGATCAAAATGCCTAGAATTCCTGCCTGCCTGCTCAAAACTATCCGATTAAACCGATCTCGGTTTGCAACATAGCAGATGGCTGCTACCATGCCGATTGCAAACTCACCAATTCTGGAGGGGAAGAAACCAAAAGGGGCTTCCAACTGAAATGGAAATGCTGCACTGTCCGGAATCTTGTTGAACGGCAAGGCTAGCGTCGGAAATAGATTCTCAGCAAACAAGCTCTCCAGGCCAGAGTAGCCAATCGGCTTACCGTCTAGCCAGTAGATAGCAGATGCTCTAAAGATAATTTCGATAAAAATTGCCGATATCAGCACAACCAGGAGATGCTGCGCTCCCCTACGCTGAGTCATCCATTGATATAGAAATGGGAAAATAGAGTAGAAGCTAATAATAAAAGGGATAAACCAGAGAGATACATTTGGAAAAGTTGATATTTGCTCATAGCTAAAGTTCTTGAGCAACGACAGATCAAACAACAGAGTGCGCTTAGACATCCAGAGCGATTCTAGCAAGCTAGCTCCTCTCAGCATAATAAGGAGCGCAACGAAAAAGTAGCCGAAAATAACCACTACAAAGTAGGTTGGCAAGATGCGCCGAAGCCGCTTAAAGTACCATGACTGCCATGGTAGATTTCCCTTTTCAAGACGAGAGTAAGTCAGGCAAAATCCACTGAATATGATGAATAAATGAACCGCCTGCCAACCGAATCCTAGCATCTGATAGTGAACCAAGAAAATAAAGATGATACTAATGCCTTTGCTAAAATTAAGTAAAGTGCAAATATCAAACGGTGAACGTTTCTCGATTCTACGTGAGTTAAGAAGAAGCATGAGTTTTGAAATTCTAGGTAGTGCAACCGTAATATCAACGGCGTGAACAGCATTGAACAATCCGAGAGACTATTAACTTGCCTTTGCTCCAGGTAGCCGCTGCAAGCACACTCGGTAGCAATCTCTCGGTAGCTGACTGTAGCTTCAGTTCAAGAGCGTTGCTAAGCTGATCTATAAGCTGTGAGGAATGCAACAATAACTAGGTATTGCTGCTCCTACTTGAGCTACAGCTCTGATTAATTTGAATTAAAGATGGCAGGCTCACTAATTGAGCTTGACGGAGATTGCTCAAGAATCAAGAGAGAGCTTTAGCAAAGTGCGACCTTGCAATGCCGCAGGTAGAATTGAGGCGATTACCTACGGTGGAGTCAAGCCGCCTGGGATCCTGACAGCAAAAACGACTGGCGTAATCTGTCTGAGGGTGATGAATAAAACACCATTTAGCAATGGCTGACGAACATATGCTAGAAAAATCGATATAGTAAAGCCTGGCTTAAACATGGTAGATACCTGATCGCGATTGGTCAAATTCAGGGCTGCAATTTTTTAGAACGTCTCGCTCTCTCGCCCATCTGTTAGATATCTAGCTAAATGCCTCAGAGACTGGATATCGCTTTACCTCAGTCAACAGCTGCCAATCTGACTGCTGCCGAACTGGCAGGCACCAAATCCATAGTCTCAGACTCAATCACTTCGGCATGATGACTATTGACGCGGCGGCTAAATTAGCTCAGCTAGATCCCCTTACCTTAGTCCCCTACAAGATAACAGCAGAAGCTGGCCAGAATGATCAGGGAATCCATCTTTACGGGATATTCATATTCGCTTCATTCAAGAATCAAGATCTAGAGGCTAGATGAGCGATCTAGAATAGTCGGCTCTAGGGCAAAGCCCTACCCGTAAAATCTACACCCGTAAATCTAGGGTCAGCGCTGGATCGAGTCTGGCTGGGAATGCTTGCAGGAATCCTTGAGGTCTAACCCTGTAGGCGGCACAATTGCGACCACATGCGGCACTGGACGCGGCTCGTAGCTCATCTGCAATTTGCCCAGATAAACTAGAGAGGCACTTGCTCCAGAATCCAGCATCACCGCATCGCGCAGCCCAGCTTGACTCAGGGCCTCACCCAACGCCACCGAATCTACATAGTCACCCGATACCCCGACCACTGTACGCCCCGCCTGATCGATGCCCCAGTAAGCCCGATCCCGCGCTGCATCAAAGTCAAATAGATTGCCAAAACTAGCCGCAGGCTGAGGCTGTCCGTCTTTGACTAGCCAAGCCGCAGCGACAAAAGCATCGGTCAGTCCGGGCAGCTCAGCCTTCAGGTTAGCGAGCTGGTTATGCCGAGCCGGATCAAACGGCAGATACTTAACCTCGGTCGGGCTGATCAGCACCAGCGGTCGTCCCTGAATCCGTCGAATCTCTTTGACGTTACCGGGGACAAATTTGCTGCTGCTCTGGCTGAATACTGGCCCTATCATCACGTTGGAATCGAGATGCTCCAGAGAGAAGAAGCCGCCATCTACTGCCGCCAGCGCGTTGGTCTTTTGAATAATTTCAGCCACCTGATAGCGGCTATCTGCATGAATGGTTGCCGGTCGCCCACCACTGGCAAAAATCAGCGGCACTTGGCCCACTGTCGTTTTGCTCAGCTGCACCGGTGCATCAAACTGAAACTTTTGCCCCCGCGAGGGAAGTGGCGGTCCACCATAGGCCAAATCCACCGTAGCCGCCAGATCGGACTGGCCAATCCGCTCAAGGCTAAACAGATCTTGAGATGCGCCTGCAAAGCGGTTGGCCTCATCATCCATCTTGAAAGCCGCCTGGTAGCCTGTTAGCTGCAGCATCTCCTGCGTGCGCTCGTCGTATTTGCCTTCTGGATAGACAAAATATTTAATTGGGATACCCAGCTGAGCTTCTAAGATCCGCTTAGACTCAGCGACTTCGTTGCGGATTTGATCCTCTGTCAAGGCCGAGAGATCAGCGGGGTGAGTGACGCTATGGGAGGCAATCGTGACCAGCGGGTCAGCGGCCATTTCGCGGATCTGCTGCCAGCTGAGACTAGAGCGCCCTATCCGCTTGTCTACTTTGGCCGTATAGATGCCAAACAGAGCCGGATAGCCATATTTTTTCAGCAGCGGATAGACGTATTTGTAGTGTCCCTCATAGCCATCATCAAAGCTCAGCAAAATTGGCTTGTCGGGCAGCGGACTGCCGGTACTGAGGTGCGTCACGAGCTGGTCGGTGCTGATGGGGGTGAGTCCCTTTTGGCGAATCAGCAGGAGCGCTGCTTCAAACTCAGCCGGGGTCACGTCAAAGAAAACCTGCTTTTCCGGCAGAATATCGTGATACATGATCACAGGCACCCGCGCCAGCCGCGCCATACCGGCGACCTGCGGAAACTGAGCCGCAGACTGAGCCGCTAGCGCCGCGCCTAAGCTGCCGACTGTAGCAAGCCCTGTTGTCGCCAGATTCAGAGGCGGGCTAGCAGGCAAATTGGCTGGCGCGGCTGGCGCGGCTGGTGAGTTAAGAAAAGCGATGGGCGCTGAAACTGAGGGCAGCTGAATGCCGGGTACAATCTCAGACTGCTGATCGGCTCCGAATTGACTATCAACCTGATTACGACCCTCTGCCGCCTGTGATCTCGCTAGTGCTGGACAGGTCGCGGCGGCAGGCAAATCTGCCGCTGCCAAATCTGCCGCAGCCGCTAGAGTCGCCGGAGACTCAGCCGCCGACGGCATGGCTAACGGCGCAGCCCCAGCTGGCGGCTGGTTGAATCTCAGCATGGCTTCTGTCAGCATTGGCAGCGAAGACAGGGATGGCCTGAGTTCTTTTAGTCCGTAGAGCGCTGGCACTGCCAGCACCAGTGCCAACGCGCTCAAGTAGGCAAAGCGTGGCTTCGATCGAGGTGGTTCACCTGCGGTCGATTTGTTGACTGAGCCAGCCTGTTGAGCTTGCTTGGCCTCGCTTGCTTGACTAGCTTCACTTTCTAGCTTAGCTTCACTTTTAGATTGATCAATCGGCTGATCCAAACCGTTCGACTCCCCACCCCAAGTCCACCAATGCCGTTTCATACAGTTTGATTCAGTCTCAGCAAAGAACATCCGTAGCTATATGTAACGGATTTTAACCAGTTTGTCAGGTGCTAAAGACCACACTTCTGCTGCTGATGCTCTGTTTATAGATAAGAAAACCAGATGTATCTCGGCATTGCCGCTCAATCCGGCAAATCAGGCAGGCAGATCATACAGAGTCAGCAACTTGGCAGTCAGAACCCAGTCAGAACTCAGTCAGAACCTGAGCCTAGTGAATAATCAGCGGTGAATAGGCAGCACAGAGCAGAGGATGGTAGGGTTAGTAAGAACGCCTTGAGCAATCAGCCTATGTTTCAGCGTCTTTTAATTTGCACCAGCTTAGCAGACGGCATGCAGCGGTTTGTCTCTTTTCTCCCCAGCTTGGCTGCCAACGGCATTGAGCAGGTCACGTTTTTGCACGTTGTGCCCTTTGAAGGGCGGGGTATCCCGCATCCAGATGAGTCTGAGGTGCAGCGAGCCAAGGAGCAGCTCGCTATTGATCCAGCCAGCCAGCCAGCCAATCTAGAAGTGAAGGTTGAGGTGCAAGCCGGACGACCGTTTGAGAGGATTCTAGAGACAGCCAAGGCTGAGCGGTCTGATTTAGTGGTGCTGGGCACCGAAAGCCGCAGTTTGCTCACCGAAAAGCTGTTTGGCAGCACAGCTGTCTCGCTCTGCCAAAGCAACAAGCTGCCCATGCTGATTTTGCGGCCTCAGCTGATTTCCACCTATACCGTTGAAGAGCTAGACCTGCGCTGTCGTCACCTGTTTCGCTATCTGCTCATCCCCTTCGATGGCAGCGAGACTGCAAAACGGCTGCTCTCGACCGTTAAGCAGCGCGCCCAGCGCTCGCCTCAGGGGTTACCGCAAGGCTTAGAAGAATGCCTGCTGCTCTGCGTCATTGAAAACAATGACCGGATCGACAAAATCATGCATGACAGTCGCATCCAGGCTGCTGAAGCTCAGCTCGCTGAGGCCAAAGCTGAGCTAGAGGAACTCAATCTCAAGGTGACAACCCGGATTGAGGAGGGCGACCGGATGTCCGTGACGCTGGATATGGCCATCGACTATGACATCACGGCAATTGCCATTGCCACTAACTCATTTGGGACGCTAGCCGAACTCTCTAGCCCCAGTTTTACCGGCGAGCTGCTGCGACGAAGCTGGCATCCGGTGCTGTTCGTCCCTTCCGCCTGATTGGGCTTTGTTGTCTCAAGGCTTTTGCTTCAGTACAGCTGTCAGTTCGGATCGCTTAGACAACCTTTGCCTCTGCCGCATAGATCGAGTCAAGCTTGCTCAAAATCTGTGGCTTGATGGTCTCTAGAGCCGACTTCAAATGCTCTTTGCTGATGCCGGGATTAGGCGCGGATCTGGAAGTTTGCCCAATCAACGCCCATTCGCGCAGCAGGCGACATTGGGCTTCTGCAATGCTGGCCGTCTGGCTATATGCACAATACTGCGGCTCCTCTTGGGCGAAGAACAGAAGTTGGTACTGTCCTGCTTTACCCAGCAGGCTAGCAATCTGACGGCTCTGCGGTGTCTTGAGATCCAGATAGCAGGGCAGCCAGCGCGGCTCTTGGCCTTGGTTGTAGAGTACCGTCAGCCAGAGCGCCATGGGATGAGGTGCTTCTAGAAACAAAAACTGATTGTAGCGGGTACAGGTGCGGCGGCGCTGAGTTTCGACTTTGGGCATCATTATCCAAAGCGTTGGCTGATGCCCTTGGGGAGTCGGTAGGGCGCGCGGAAACACAATCTCTGCCAGCGGCATATTGTTCGGCCAAGACAGCCGATGCAGCTCGCTATCCAGCACCAGGCTTGATCCAGCAGTGTCGCTGGCGCTCCGAGATCCAGCAGGGTTGTCCGCCTCTGCTGGCGCTGCATCGGGGACGCGATACTGCGGCTGCACAGGTCTACTGGCACCATATTCTGCTTCCAGACTGGCCAAGGTGGCCAAGATTTCGATGACACTCTGGGGGCGATCGTCAGGGAACTTGGCGAGGCAAGCCATCACCAAGTTCTCTAGGTTTTGCGGGGCGCGCACCATGGGGTTGACTGCGGCCAGTGAGCGCGGCACTTGAAAATGATGCGCCTTATACCAGCCGCCAAACGAATGCGTATCGGCCTGGAGCGGCATCTTGCCTGTCAGCATCTGAAACATCATTACGCCCAGGCTGTAGAGATCGGCGCGCGCGTCCAGCTCATGTCCCTCCATCTGCTCCGGCGAAGAGTAGGCCAGGGTGCCCATAAAGCATTGCGTTTGGCTACTTTCAGCCTCTATCGCTTTGGCAATCCCAAAGTCGAGAATCTTGACGAGTTCGCCCAAGCTGTCATCTTGGCTGACCAAAATATTGCTGGGTTTGATGTCGCGATGCACAATTGGACAGATTCTACCGTCAATCAAAATTCCCTGGTGGGCGCATTGCAGTCCCAGGCAGATCTGCCGGGACAGATGTAGAAATCGCGGCAGGGGCAAGGGGCGATGGTTGATCACCTCGCTGAGACTTTCGCCGTTGAGATATTCCATCACGTAGAACGGAATGCCTTCTTCGTCAATGCCATAGTCCGTGACGCGGACAATATGCAGATTGCGCTGACCGAGCTGAGCGCAGGTTTTGGCCTCTCGCTCAAACCGCTCTCGCATTTTTTGATTCAGCAGCGTCTGTGCCAAAAATTTGACCGCAACCGGAATGCCGCCGAGCGCAATATCTTCTGCCGCATAGACTTGGCCCATTGCCCCTTGACCCACCAGGTGCAGCAGCCGATAGCGATTTTGTAAAATCCGCTTCATACTGGGTTCGCTCATGAGCCTAAAGTCCTGAATTGCCGCCAATATGGCTCTACGATCTTCACAATACTATTCACGACCCTCTACGCTTCAGCGAACAAGCTCTCAGCCAGTTCTCTTAGCCAGCTCTCTTGGCCTTTAATTTATGGCTCAGATGCTTTATGGCTCAGATGCTTTATGGCTTACAAACCTCAGCTCAGTGCCAAACCGCCCCAATGTATTTTCCAATTAGCTTCTAACTAGCTAGACCTTCGCGCTGTAGATACGGCCCTATCCATCCATCCTCAATACATCCTACTGATTAGAATGCCCCGAAGCCACTCAAAAACAGATCCCGACTTCAGCCTTTGCCTTGGTCATCTGCTCAGTCTATTCGTAATCGTTGCCAAATCAAAAACTTAGATTAAACTAGAGCGGTTCAGGCTGCCGATAGCGCTTTCATCAATAGATTAGCGGCTAAAAGCTCTACAGGTAGTTATTCTCTGTACTAGATCGCACCAATGGCCACCCGCTCAAAAATAGCATTCAATCCAGCCGCCCTTAGCGTCACGACGGCCAATCTGCCAGTAGGCAGCAGCTCTGCCGCAACCGCAGTCGCAGATTTCAATGGCGATGGCAATCTTGATTTGGTGGCGACGCTGACTAGCGCAGCTCTGACCAATAATTTGGGGTTGTTTTTGGGCAGCGGCAGCGGCAGCTTCCAAACCGCAACCTTGCTGGCGACCGGAGGTCTCGATCCGCTCTCGGTGATCACAGGCGACTTTAACGGCGACGGCAACGCCGATATTGCCACCGCTAACTTTGGCTCTGACAGCGTCTCGCTGCTGCTAGGCGACGGCACGGGCAGTTTCAGCACCGCCCAGACCTTTCGCGTGGGCGGCGCGCCAAACGCCCTTGCTTCAGGCGACTTCAACAAAGATGGGCAGCTCGATCTGTTGACGGCCAACTCAAAGGTAGGAGCCAACAGTCTCTCGGTTTTACTGGGCAGCAACAGCGGTTTTCAAAGCGCTAGCTCACTCAGTGTCAAGGGACAGCAGCCGTTTGCGGTCGTAACGGGCGATTTTGATCGCGATGGCAATTTAGATATTCTCAGCGCCGACACAGCATCCAGCACAGTTTCGCTGTTTTTGGGCAGGGGCAACAGCAGTTTTCTTAGCCCGTCGCAGTTTTTTGTCGGCTCTAGTCCAGTGGCGCTGGTGACAGGTGACTTCAACGGCGACGGCAAGCTGGATGTTGCGACCGGCAATTTGGGCGCAGATAGCGAGAATATTACGCTGCTGCTGGGCGACGGCAAGGGCAGCTTTTCGACCTCGAAGCTACTCTCGGCTGGCGGCAGCGTCAATTCACTCACTGCCGCAGATTTTAACGGAGATGGCTATCTGGATCTGGCCGCAACGCTGAGCAATTCTGCTTTGCTGTCGGTGCTATTTGGGGACGGCGAGGGCAGCTTCACGGGCGCAGGGTTTGTGAGAATCAACAGCTCGGCGCAGGGGCTGACTGCGGCTGACCTGAACAAAGACGGCACGGTGGATTGGGTCAGCGCTAGCGGCAGCACCAACCTGGCAGTATCGCTCAACAAAACGCCGCAGGTCTTGCTCCGCTCCTCAAAAACGCTGGCTCAAATCGATGCATCCCAAGAAACCCGCAGTTCGATTCAGGTTGATTTAGACAAAGAGACGCTGGTGATTAACAGCAGCCCCGTCGTGCGACGGTCGGTTTCAGGCTTCAAAGATGTGCTGGGCAGCCAGCGCAACGATCGAATTATCGGCAGCGATCAGGCTAACCGACTCAGCGGCAAAGCTGGCGCAGACCGCATTACAGGACTAGATGGCAACGATCAGCTGAGCGGGGAGGCTGGTCGAGATCACTTAACAGGCGGCGAGGGCCAAGATCAGCTCACAGGGGGTACAGGCCGCGATCGGCTGACAGGCGGTCAGGGCAGCGATCGGTTTATCTTTAATGACGGCACGAGATATCATCCAGCCAACGGATTCGATCGGATCACTGACTTTGAGTCAGGGAGCGACAAAATTCTGCTCGATCGGAGCATGTTTACGGGGTTGGGCAAGCGAGTCAGCTTTGCCAGCGTCCAAACTCTAGAGCAGGCTAGCAGCAGCAGCGCCAAGATCACCTATATTCGCGCTTCCGGTCGGCTTTACTTCAACCAAAACGTCGCAGCAGCAGGATTTGGCAGCGGTGAACTGGTTGCCCAACTCGATCGGTCTGGGTCTGCGGCTAGCAGTCTAACGCAAGCTGATTTTTTGACTCAGCGATGAGTTAATGCAGCTTATCTAATTCAGCATCTATCCAGACCTATCGATATTTTGCCAACGAATTAAGCTGTGCTAGTATTAGCGTCAAAAGCCTTTTTCTTTGACGAGATAAAATAGCATGGGCAGAAAAATGGCAGGAGGCGCTGTAGGCAAAAATGCGGCGCGGAGAACAGCGCTCAGAAAGGCTGTGCGAATGAATGTAACTGCGATGCTGATTGGCCTAATCTGGGTTGGTTGGATCAACCAGATCTCAATCGCTCAAGTTCCTGAAACTAGCTGTCGTCAAACTAATGCCCTGACCGGAATCTACGTGCAGCCCAGCCTGGAGAGTAGCTCACGCGGCGTTCTGCCCAACGGCCAAACGGTGCGGCTTGAGATGACGAGTTCTGGGACAGGTTGGGCCAGAGTCACAGAGCCATTGATTGGCTGGGTTGAAGCCAAGTATCTGACACCTGCTACCGCCTGCACGGGGGTTTCTGCCGCTCAACCCGCGACCGCCCAATCTGCACAATATACAGCGATCTCGCCCGCTACTTTACCACCCAACTCAGCAACTGCAGTCACCGCAGCCGCTACCGTAACCTGCGACGTGCTGCCTGCTGAAGGGCTAGTGGTGCGAAGCGAGCCAACGGTTACGGGCAGTACCGCCCTGCAAACCATTCCCAAAGGCACCTACCAATTTCAGTTTACGAACGATCACGTCCGGTCGCATTCCGGTAACGTCGAGCGACAATGGGCCTACATCACCGCACCTTATCAAGGCTGGATTGCGGTAGGGACTGTCGGCGGTCAGTTTAATCTAGGCGGAAAGTCCTGCGGTTGATGCCCATCCTGTATGCCCTATTCTGTACGACCCATTCTGCACAGTGATTCGTCTATGAATTTGCCTATGAAACCGAAGCCGCGACAAAAAGTAGTCCAGCCACTAAAATAAATCCAACAGCTCCCAAAATTGCGTAGCTAACCTGCTGTTGCTTCGTCGGCGGCTCAGCTCTGTAGACTTTCGGCTCGGCTGCAAAATTATTGAGTCGTCCACCTTCTTCGGTTGTGTAGGGCATGTCGAATCTCTGTTATTAATTTCAAAGACTCTAACAGATAATTAACATCTTGTCATGTTGACTGTAACGTTCAGTAGAGTTTTGTTAAGAAGCTGTTGTTGAGGCTGCTGCTGCTTAACAGGTGCTGGAACTGCGGCCAGCCAGTAGAAACCCCCAGTCTTGCCGAGGCCAGCTGGGGGATGTTGAATCAGGGTGCATCTACCATTGCAATCTTCTAGACTGAGCGGCTCACATCCGGATTAAATCTGGAAACTTTCAGGCAGGGTGGCAGATGTTCCTGATTTTGGGCTGGGTTCATCAAAACTCCATTTTTGATCCAGCCCTGCAAATTCCCAGAGTAATCCTAGCCTGTGTCGACATGAGTGGCAGTAGTCACGCAACAATAGGTTCAGGAATAGGTTCAGGCGGTTCAGGTCGGTGACCGCTGAGGGTGGCGATGTCGATAATGCCTAGCTAATGAAGCATTCAGCGTGAGGAGCGCACTCGTGCAGTGACCCAGGAGTTTGAACTCTCTGTAACCCCGGTTGGCAACAGCCAATATCTGATTCGGACTGAGCGGATGCCGCTTGGCGCACCTGTGGCGCAAGAGCTCGTGACTTGGCCTGTCGAGCAATGGCTAACCGAAGCTCAGCAGCTGATGGGAGATCCGCTCAAGGGGCTGCTGCGAGGCTCAGGATCTGACGTTGGGCGAGAGCTAAGCCTGGTTGAACTCGGGCAAAAGCTCTACGCAAGCTTGTTTAGAGGCACCGTCCGAGACAGCTGGGTCATTGCTCAAGGTGTGGCTCAAAATCGACGAGCCGTGCTGCGGCTGCGGCTGGGACTCAAAGACACGGAGCTGACGCGCCTGCCTTGGGAGGTGATGTATGGCACCGATGTGCCCGTTGAGCAGCTGCGCCAGGGTAGCATTACCTCTACCCCGCGCCCGATGGTGGCTGGGACGCGCATTATCTTTTCGCGCTATCAGGTAAACAGTATTAACAGCGTCAATAGCTTCAACAGTCGACTGCCGGAAGACAGCCTGCCTGAGCTGCTACCCGATCAGCCGATTCGGGTTCTGATGGTGGTTTCTGCCCCAACTGATCAAGAGCAGCTCAAGCTCTATCGTGAGGTCAAGCATATCCAGCAGGAGCTGGAGTCAGGAGCAGCACCGGGTTCGACTCATGCCCCTGGCGGATCTAGGAAACCGACTGCTGCCAAATCTGCCGCCGCCAAACCTGCCGAGATTCAGCTAACGATTCTCAATCAGCCGGGACGCGAAGAGCTCGCTCGCACCTTGGAGCGAGGCCAGTTTCAGGTGCTGCACTATTCTGGACATAGCGACCCCGGTTCCGCAGGTGGCCTGCTGTATTTGGTCAATAGCCAGACGGGACTCAGCGAAATTTTGACCGGCGACGATCTGGCTGGGCTGCTGTTTGATACGGGCATTCGACTGGCTGTCTTCAACTCCTGCCGGGGAGCCTACGTGGCGAATTCTGAGCTATCTGGCAACAATCGCAATTTAACGGAGGCGCTAGTCAGCCGGGGCATTCAGGCCGTGCTGGCAATGTCTGAGCAGATTCCAGACAACGTGGCGCTCAATCTGACCCGCTGGTTTTACTACAACCTCAAGCAGGGTTCGCCCATTGATTTGAGTCTGAACCGAGCGCGGCAGGGATTGATTGCCACCTATGGCTCTCAGCAGTTTTATTGGGCGCTGCCGGTGCTCTATCTGCATCCTCAGTTTGATGGCTACCTATCGGCGCATCACCTGAACCAAGCTGAGACAGCCGCTCCCTATAACCTCCTGCCACCCAATTATTTGTCAGAGAGCCGACTCCCTGAGCCACTCATTGAACCGCCCGTCAGATCACCTGCTAACCCCGCTCTGCCTACCATAGACAGCCGGGAGTTCTTAGCCAAGGCTGCACTGCGACCAGATGATTTGTCAGCAAATCCAGCAGCAAATCCAGCAGCAAATCCAGCAGCAGATCCAGCAGCCCCTTCACCCGCAATCGCTAAGCTCGTCGAGCAGCTCTCTCCCTCTGTTGAGTCAGCTGGGTCAGCAAATCGTTCAGCGCAATATATTGCAGAGCCAGCTGTAGAGCCAGCTGTAGAGCCAGGTATAGAACCAGTCGCAGAGCTGAATGGGCGAAACAGTGGCGAGGTTGCCAGCCCCAACCCAACAGCCGAGCTGCGAGCGGCAGAGAATTCGGCACCCAGCCTCTCCTCGAACCGCAGCCAGTCTAGTCCTACCGCTAAACAGTCCGCCCAAAAGCCCGCCCGCAGGCCAATCAGCCGATTTTGGCTGCTGCCGCTGCTGGGAGCTGTCGCTGGAGCCGCAACCTATGTTGGACTCTACGGAATGCCTGTCGTTCCAGACGGGCTGCCAGTTGGGCAGTGGCTCAGCTGGCCGGGGCCAGCTCAATCTCCAGAAAGCCCGTCCCCGGTCGACCCAACTGCCTCAATTGAGGAGCTGCGCGCTATTGCAACGGTGAGCTTGCGGCAAGGGCAGGCAGCCGGAATAGAGCAGGGGATTGAGGCAATCGAGCTACTCTTGAAGCGCAATGCGCTCGATCAGGCTTCAGAAGCGCTGTCAGCCGCCCCCGCAGAAGTGACAGAGGATGCCAGACTCAACTTTTTGCGGGGCAGACTGGCTTGGCAGGGAATGAAAGCAGCTGACGGGCAACATACGCTGGAGCAGGCTCGCAGCTTCTGGGAAAGTGCTGTCCAGGCTGATCCAGACAATCTGGCCTATCAGCAAGCGCTGATGTTTGCCTACTACAGCGCAGAGGATGCAAGAAGTCTGGAGAAAGCGCTGCAAACCTGGTCAACCGCCAACGCCAATCCAGCTATCACCCAGGCGGAAATCATTGATTTTAAGGCTTTGACCGCGTTGGTAATGCAGAAACGGGCTGACGATAAATCCGATCCAAAGCGCGATAATTTCTTGCTGACTGCCGTATTGCGCTACCAAGAAGTGATGAGTCGCGATCCACAGCGGTTTACGCCAGAAGCGCTTGCGCAAAACTGGCTCTGGACAGAAGAGGCGATCAAAGGCTGGCAGGCACTTTCTCAAATCAAGGTCGATTCTAGTCAGCCCTCGCCTGCTGCAACTGAAAGTCCAGAGGCCAGTCCTGCAACTAGCCCTGCAACTAGTCCGGCAACTAGCCCGTCTGCCAGTCCCTCTGCCAGCCCGTCCATCGCTCCCTCGGCTAGCCCAGCGCCGTAGCTGTGGCACTGCTCACCCGCGAAATTGTTCACTCGGGCGGGGAGATACTCTGGGCTGCGTCCAGCCGAACGCCACGAATTGCGTAATCGAGTAGGCGAATTGGGTGGATCACCTGGATAGATTTCTTCTGCGCTTGCAGATGCTTCAGAATTTGCAGCGAGCAGCCCGGATTGGAAGAGGCAATCAAGCTGGCGCCTGTATTCAGCAGGTTGGTCACCTTTTGCTGGCCGAGTTCTTCCGCAACTTCAGGTTGCAGCATATTATAGACCCCCGCACTGCCGCAGCAGAGCGCCGCATCAATGGGTTCGCGTAGCGTCACGCCCGGAATTTGGCGCAGAAGCTGGCGCGGCTGGAGGCTGATTTTTTGGCCGTGCAGCAGATGGCAGGCATCTTGATACACCACAGTCAGCGGCTCAGACTGCAAGGGCGAGAGCGGAACCGTCAGGCCAATCATCGCCAAAAACTCCTGCACGTCGCGCACTTTCTCAGAGAAGGCAATTGCCCGGTCGCGGTAGAGCGGATCGTCCTGCAAAATATGGCCGTATTCTTTCAGCGTATGACCACAGCCCGCCGCGTTGATGATCACATAGTCAACGTGGGTTTCTGCAAAGCTGTCAATCATCTGACGAGCTAACGCCTGCGCCTGCTCAGCCTGCCCTTGGTGCTGAGGTAAAGCCGCACAGCAGCCCTGCGACTTGGGAATCACCACCTCGCAGCCGTTAGCGCTTAGGACTCGCGCTGTCGCTTCGTTGACCTCGCCAAAAAATAGCCGCTGCACGCAGCCCAGAATCATCCCAACTCGGTAGCGCTGCTGGCCTTGGGCTGCCACCACGGTCGGCAAACTGTCCTGAAACGACTGGCGCGTCACCGGAGGCAGCAGGGTTTCCATAGCGGCAAGTCTAGGTGAGATCTGCTTCAGTATCCCCGTAGCGCGAATCAGCTTTGGCAGTCCCGACTTCTGGTAGAGCAGCAAGGGCGCGAGCAAAATCCGCAGCCGTTCTGGATAGGGAAACAGCGAGAAAATTAGCTGCCGAAACAGCTGGTCGGCCAAGCTGCGAGAGTGGTTACGCTCCACTTGCGGACGGGTGGCGGCAATCAGCTGGTCATACTGCACCCCAGAGGGGCAGGTTGTGACGCAGGCCAAACAGCCCAGACAGGAATCGAAATGCTCCACGCTAGCCGTTGAGAGTGGTGCTTCGCCCTGATTAATCGCGTCCATCAGGTAGATCCGGCCTCTGGGCGAGTCGCTTTCTTGGCCCAAGACGCGATAGCTGGGGCAAGTGGAGAGGCAAAATCCGCAGTGAACACAGGCATTAATTAGCTTGGGATCGGGCGGATGCTCTGGGTCAAAGGTGGGGGAGCCAAGAGCGATTGCCGAGTTGGGATGGGGCTGTGTCTGCATGGGGTTTGTTTAAATCTTGCCAATTAAATCTTGCTGATTAAATCTTGCCGATTAAATCTTGCCAATAAAGCGATGCGGACTGAGCAGATTTTCTGGATCAAACTGAGCCTTGAGCCGCTGCATCAAGCCCAGCGCATCGCCTGCATCGCCCCAGACTTCGATGTGCTGCTTCAGGGCAATAGGAGCGGCCAGCACCGATAGAAAGCCGCCTGCCGCCACCGTAATTTGCCGCAGCTTCAGCAGCGTCTCGCTAGAGATGACAGGCAGATAAATCTGGCCTAAACCACTGCTGGCGTGAATCACGCCGCCTGCACCCGCCTGCTGGAACTGGCTGAGTACCGCGACCGCCTGCGCTGGCTCTACTCCTATTTTGCAGGTTACAGGCGTTTCTGGGGGAGGCGAATCCATCAGACTTCGCAGCGCTTGCCATAGATTTGCCTCTGCAACCAGCGTGACGCTGAGTCCGAGCTGCTGAGCGATCTGCGTCACCTGCGCCATCTGCTGCTGAATACTGACTTCAATCGTCTGAAACCGGATCAGCAGCCCCATTTGCTCACCCAGATTAAGCTGCTTGACTGTAGGTGCAGCCAAAATCTCGATGGCAGTCGGCGTCAGGCCAGAAGCCAAAATTGCCGCCGTAATGTGGGTGATCTCTTGCCCTGTGATCCACAGCGTGGCCGCAGCCGCAGGCAGCGGATAGATCCGAAACGATAGCTGACTGAGAACGCCCAGCGTGCCGTATGAGCCAGTAAACAGCTTCATCAGGTCGTAACCCGCTACGTTTTTGACGACGCGCCCTCCCGCTTTGGCTAGCTTGCCGTCGCTCCGCACCAGCGTCAGGCCAATGACCAAATCCCGCAGTCCGCCATAGCGCTGCCGCCATGCGCCGGTATCTGCGGTCGCCACAATGCCGCCCAAAGTTGCCTGCAGGGGGTAGGCCGGATCGACGGGCAGAAATTGACCCGCTTCGGCCAGCTTGGTCTGGAGATCAGCCAGTCTCAAACCAGCCTCTGCGGTGACGGTCAAATCGCCGCTGGCAAACTCAATCAGCCGGTTGAGGCGAGCCGTGCTGATCACGACCTGAACCCCCTCGGTCAAGCCGCCCCAGTGCAGCTTACTGCCGCTGCCGCAAATCAGCATCCGCCAGCGGTTTTGAAAGGCGCAGGCGACGGCTTCCGAGAGCTGTTCGGGCGTTGTGGGATAGAGAATGCAGTGAACTTCAGAACTGGCAGAAGTCGTGGCCTGCGAGATCTGAGCGGTGAGGGCGGGTTCTGCACTCTGCCAGTCCATGACCGCAGCCGCACCCAGCAAGGTGGTAAAAGCTTGAGTGACTGAACTCATCAAACGCAAAACCCTAAGTAGCTCCGTCTCTCACTCTAACAGGCACCTGATCTGAACCTGTGACTGAACCCTGAAATTAGGGCATGTTGAGGCCAATAAGCTACCTGAACTTTTCCCCGACTTTTCCCCAATGGCTAACCTGCGAAATTCAGTTTCCCAACCCCTTGTGCAGACCATCGGCCAGACGTTTATCCTGGCTTATCGTGAGTCTACAGATCAGCTTGCAGCAGCGCTCACAGCCGAGGGGCTAATCTGCGAGGTGCTGCGTCAGCGTGATCTGCCTGAATATCAAGGCTACGCCTCTACTTACCGCTGTATGTTGAACCACCAGCAGGCTTGGATCAGGGCAGCCTCGATCACTTCGCCAACGCTGATTGTGGAGGCGGATTTTGTGCCGGTCGTGGGGTTGGGGCAACTACCGCTGCCGTTTCAGGCTCATCAGCAAAACGCCGGGATTTCCTGGCTCTACACCTGTGCGCCGCAGCTCTACTCGGTTTCGGCTGACGGCTTTGGCGAAGGATTTTCGACCGGGCTGGTGGCCTATGTGGTCACGCCGCTAGCGGCAGCAGCACTTTGCGAAATGGTGGCGGAAATCACCCGAACTCACGGCACGGGCTATGTCACCTTTGATTCAGAGATTGATAAATATCTGCGGGCGAAAGGCTTCAAAAACTACATCCCGTTTCGCAACTACGGCGAACATGGCGGCGTTCCCAATCCCGAACATCGCCGCAACGGCATGAGCGGCATCCATCGGGCGGATGTGCTGTATGGTCAGCTTGCCTTCGCCCCCGCCTATGCAGCTGCTGAATCTACACCTCTGGCGAGACTTCAAGCGCGCACAAAGGGACTGGCGCGCCTGCTACTGGGTAAGTTTCTGCGCCTCAAAGTGCTGCGAACCTCCAGCAGTCCGCTGCGGATGCTGCGTTTTGCCATTGGGCGGCAGATCTCTGGGGTGCTTTAGGCCGGAACCAGCTCAGGCAGCAGCGTCAGCACATCTACGCCATCTGTGGTGACGACGATTGTATGCTCAAACTGAGCTGAGAGCTTGCGGTCTTTGGTCACTGCCGTCCACTGATCGGCCAGCACTTCCACTTCGTAGCTGCCCTCGTTAATCATCGGTTCGATGGTGAAGACCATGCCGGGGCGAAACTTCTTGCCTTTGCCGCGCGTGCCGTAGTGCGGAATTTGGGGAGCCGCATGAAAGATCCGCCCCACGCCATGCCCAACAAAATCGCGCACCACTGAAAAGCCTTCAGCCTCGGCGTAGGCTTGAATTGCCGCGCCGATATCCCCGACTCGGCCACCTGGCTTCACGGCCTGGATGCCCCGCCAGAGGCATTCTTCAGTGACTTTGACCAGCCGCTCGGCTAAGGGCGAGGGTTCGCCCACTAGGAAAGTTCGCGAGGTGTCGCCGTGATAGCCATCGACCAAGGGCGTTACGTCGATATTGATAATGTCACCCGACTGCAAGACCTGCTTCGCGTTGGGGATACCGTGACAGACCACCTCATTAACGCTGGTGCAGATCGACTTGGGGAACGGATTGTCGCTGCCATCGGGATAGCCTAGGGGTGCGCTTCTGGCTCCTCTGGCCTGCGTCCAAGCTTCGGCGGCATCGTTGAGTTCGAGCGTGGTGACTCCGGGCTGCACCATTGGCTCTAGATACTGCAAGAGCTGAGCTGCCGTCTGCCCTGCGTGACGCATCTTTTCAATTTCGCGGCTGGACATCAAAATAATTTGTTCTTGATCCATAAGGGCGGCGGCTCATAATCCACTGTCTCTAATTTAGCTTCGCTATGACAAATTGCGTTGAGAAATCCTGGACGTGGGTTACAAAGCGCCCAAACCTGGTAAATTGAGCGGAGTATCCGTAACCGTAGATCAAATCATCAGTTCAGCGCATGAAAGTTTTAGTGATTGGTGGCGATGGCTATTGCGGTTGGGCAACTGCGCTCTACCTGTCCAATAAGGGGTATGAAGTTGCCATTTTAGACAGTTTGGTTCGCAGACATTGGGACATGGAGCTTTGCACCGAAACGCTAACTCCAATTGCCCCAATTCAGACCCGGCTTCAGCGGTGGAAAGACCTCAGCGGCAAAACCATCGAGCTGTATGTGGGTGATATCAACAACTACGAGTTTCTCAAGCAGTCGATGCTGAAGTTTGAGCCGCAGGCCGTGGTTCACTTTGGCGAACAGCGCTCTGCGCCCTTCTCAATGATCGACCGTGAACATGCCGTGCTGACGCAGGTGAACAACGTGGTCGGCACGCTGAATCTGCTCTACGTGCTGCATGATCACTTCCCTGACTGTCATTTGGTGAAGCTGGGTACGATGGGCGAATATGGCACGCCCAACATTGACATCGAAGAAGGCTACATCACGATTGAGCACAATGGCCGCAAAGATCGCCTGCCCTATCCTAAGCAGCCCGGCTCCTACTATCACCTCAGCAAAGTCCACGACTCGCACAACATTCACTTCGCCTGCCGGATCTGGGGACTGCGCGCCACTGACCTGAATCAGGGCGTGGTCTACGGCGTGCTCACCGAAGAAACGGGCATGGATGAGCTGCTGATCAACCGATTGGACTACGACGGCGTGTTCGGTACGGCGCTGAACCGCTTCTGTATTCAGGCGGCAGTCGGCCATCCGCTGACGGTCTATGGTTCCGGTGGCCAAACCCGCGCCTTCCTGGATATCCGCGACACAGTGCGCTGCGTCGAGCTAGCGATCAACAGTCCGGCAGATCCGGGCGAATTCCGCGTGTTTAACCAGTTTACCGAAATGTTTAGCGTTGGCGACTTGGCGCTGATGGTGAAGAAGGCGGGCAACTCCTTGGGGCTAAGCGTGGAAATTGATCACATGGAAAACCCCAGAGTTGAAAAAGAAGAGCATTACTTCAACGCCAAAAACACCAACCTGCTGGACTTGGGGCTGCAGCCGCACTTCTTATCCGATTCGTTGATTGATTCGCTGCTTAACTTCAGCATCAAGTATAAGGCGCGGGTCGACGAGCAGCAGATTTTGCCAAAGGTGAAGTGGAAAGGCTAGGTGAAAAGGCTAAGTGGAAAGGCTAAGTGCAATCGGGGCGAGCCAACTTGTCCCCAAAACTCTATCCCTGATCAGCTAATTTATGCGAATTGCTCTGTTCACTGAAACCTTCTTGCCCAAGGTTGATGGGATTGTGACTCGTCTCAGCCATACGGTTGACTACCTACAGCGCTTAGGGGATCAGGTGCTGGTCATTTCGCCCGATGGCGGATTAACCGAGTATCGGGGCGCTCAAATCTACGGCGTGCCAGGGTTCCCGCTGCCGCTCTACCCGGAGCTGAAGCTGGCGCTGCCGCGTCCTTCAATTCGCCAAAAGCTAGCCGAGTTTCGGCCTGATCTGATCCATATCGTAAATCCGGCGGTGCTGGGATTGGGCGGACTGTACTACGCCAAATCTCTAGAAGTGCCGCTGCTGGCTTCCTACCATACGCATCTGCCCAAGTATCTGGAGCATTACGGCCTCGGGATGCTGGAAGGCGTGATGTGGGAGCTATTAAAAGCGGTGCATAACCAGGCGCAGATCAACCTCTGCACCTCAACCGCAATGCAGGAAGCGCTGACTTCACACGGCATCGAGCGGGTGGAAGTTTGGCAAAAGGGTGTAGATACCGAGCTGTTTGACCCCAGCCTCGTCAGCCGCGAGGTGCGGAGCCATCTCACGCAGGGACATGCCGATAGTCCCCTACTGCTCTACGTCGGGCGACTCTCTGCTGAAAAAGAGATCGACCGCATCAGGCCCGTGCTGGAGGCAATTCCAAATGCGCGGCTGGCGTTGGTGGGCGATGGACCTTATCGAGCAGAGCTGGAAAAGCATTTTGAAGGCACGGCTACCTATTTTGTCGGCTACCTGACAGGCAAAGATCTGGCGGCGGCATTTGCTTCGGCGGATGCCTTCGTGTTTCCGTCGCGCACCGAAACGCTAGGGCTGGTGCTGCTGGAGGCAATGGCGGCAGGCTGTCCGGTGATTGCGGCCAACGCGGGCGGCATCCCCGATATTGTCACCGACGGCGTGAACGGCTATCTGTTTGACCCAGCCGACGAGCAGGGCGCAATTCAGGCCACCCAAAAGCTGCTGAGCAATCCGCAAGCCCGCGATGCCTTGCGTCACAATGCGCGTCAGGAGGCCGAACGCTGGGGCTGGAGTGCGGCGACTCGGCAGCTTCAGGGCTTTTACGGCGAAATTTTGGCACAGGCCATGCTTTCAGCGGCTTAGTGTTTATCATCTACAAAGAAAAACATAAACAACCAAAGGAAAACGCAACAAAAGGGCGAGGTTATTGCTAACTTCGCCCTTTTGTCTAGCACTATTTTGTTGTAGGGGGGCGCTAAACGCTTGGAAAATTGCTTTTCGCCGTTGATCAATTATCAGGATCAATATCAAAAATCAAAAGCATCTGGATCTGCGCCTGAGTTGCCAAAATTTCACGAATCGCTGCATCTTGGAAAAACGTTTGAAGGGCTGGAGGGAATGCCAGTCACCAGATTCAGAGCCTGAGATTCAATCAAAACTAACGGCTAGCAGCCACCAATTCGGCCTCATCTTCTGGAACCCGCAGGCTGGGGAACAGAAAATGATTTTCCTCTACATATTGAGCGCCAAATAGACCCTTCTCCGCCCAAAAGTATCGATCTGTGGTGTGCTCGTTGCGTTTCACCAGCAGCAGGGCAGGGGGCAAAATGCCTTCTGCCTGAATGAACTTCCGGGCAGCAGTGACGGGTTTTTCCTCGCCGCTCTCAATGCTGTACTGAGGCACCAACTCCAGAATCCGCCGTCCTTCCAAGCGACGACGACTCTTCCGCTTACGTCTTCTAGCCAACGATCTGACCTCCTCTCTACAGTTACTCCTTGACGAATGCTTGCAACCCACGCAACATCAGTGCAGCCTATGCAGCCTGTCTATGCCAGATTGCTGCCAGATCGCTAATGTAACGCTAGTTACAAAACACTAAGACCGTGCAAAGTATATCGGGTTGACAATATAATTTCAACTTCCGTTAACCTATTGATACAAAATCTAAAATAATTCTGTAGCACGTCTTGAATTATACCGTTTCAGTCAATCCTCTGGGCAAGATTTGGGCAGTATCTAGCCGTTACAATTGCTAAGAGCCAGCAGTATTTAAAAGCAGCTCAAAAGCTTCAAACCCAGTTTGGGAGAAGAATAGGCGGAAACTGCCGCAGGCTTCGTCGGGAATCAAGGGTCAGGAAACGGTTATATGGCGATGCCAACTAGCTCTGAATTTGTCTCAATCTCTCAGGCGCAGGTGGCCTTGCTAACGCAGACGCTAGGAGCGGCATTGAGCATTGTTTACTTAACCGAAGAGTGGTCGGTGAGCAGCGACAAGCAGCTGATTCCGGTAGTGGCGCATCCTGAGGCGGCGCTGCACTGGGGCGAGGAGCAAATTGTGGCCTTCTTAACGCAGCTCAAAGCCAATCTGCGCCAGCGCTTGCTACCGGCGAGCAGTCCAGCCGGTTCGGCCATCGTCCCCAGTGAGGCTTTGCTGCCGCAACAGCAGGTGGTGCTGCCGCTGATCTATCAAGAGCGTGTCATGGGACTGCTGATTACGGCGCGGGCAGAGCGGGCTTGGACGGAAGCCGAGCAGGATCAGATTGATCAAGTAGCTCAGACTTTAACGATGGCCTGCATTCTAGATCGCCGCAGCCAGTGGCTGAGTCAAGACGTGCAGCGGCAGCAACTCTTAGACGAGCGCAAGACCGATCTCTACGATGATTTGCTGCATCAGTTTCGCAATCCACTGACCGCGCTCCGCACCTTTGGCAAACTGCTGGTGAAGCGGATCAGCCCTAGCGATGCCAACCGCTCGGTGGTAGACAGCATGATCCGCGAGAGCGATCGGCTACAAGAGCTATTGAAGCAGCTCGATGCCGCTGTTGACCTGGATTTGGCCGATCTGGTGCCCGCCCTGCCGTCGGGGGAGCCAGAGTTGGGAATTCACAGTCCTGAGACGGCAGCAGCACCGCATCGCTCTGAATCCAGACTGCTGCTAGGCAGCGCCATTCAGCTTCAGCCGCACTGCGTCACCGAAGTTTTGCAGCCGCTGCTCGACTCGGCCAGTGCCATTGCCCAAGACCGCCAGCTCGTTCTAGAAGCCAGCGTTCCGGCTGATTTGCCGCCCGTGTTGCTGGATCAGCGGGCGCTGCGCGAAGTGGTCAATAACCTGATCGATAATGCGCTGAAATACACGCCTGCGGGTGGAAAAGTGTCCGTGACGGTGCAGCGACTTGCCACCTCTAGGTTAGATCTGCCGCATCAGCAGGCGATTATTGTGGCCGATACGGGGGTAGGGATTCCACCGGAAGATTTGCAGCATCTATTTATGCGACACTATCGCGGCGTGCAGGCGCAGAGCGAAATTCCCGGTACGGGGCTGGGGCTGGCGATTGCTCAGGAGCTGATGCAGCAGATGCAGGGCGAGATTCAGTTGTTCAGTCCGGCCTCTAGCTGTGGCTTACTGGACTCGAAAGTCTTGCCCGCTCAATCTGGCGCTCAATCTGGCACAGCCGCCGTGGTCTGGCTCAACGAAGCTGAGTGACTGGCTGAGTGACTAGCCGACTGACTGGCTGAGTGACTGGCCGCCTCAGCTGTGGGTTCTAGCGTTAAGAAAGTTTCAAACACCTCTTTGCCCACCAGGTTGAGCTGCGCTTGGATATGATCGAGAAACTCATGCAGCCCCGCCTGAATCACCTCTTCGATCATCGTAAAATCCAGCTCGGCTCGCAGCTTGCCCAGCGTCCGCTCGGCTGGATTCTGCCAGATGCCGGGGGTTGCGCCCGTGATTTGACAGAGCGAACGCTCGGCTTCCAGCAGGCAAAACTGAATGGAGCGCGGGAATTCGCGGTTGAGCAGCAAAAACTTGGCGACGCTGGTGGGGCTGATCCGCCGCTCGGTTTTGCGATACATTTCGTAGCCGCTGGCTGACTTGAGCAGAGCAATCCACTGCAACTCATCTAGTGCCGTGCCGACGAGATTCACCGCAGGCAGCAGGATGAAATATTTCACGTCGAGAATCCGCGCTGTTTTGTCAGCTCGCTCAATCAGCCGCCCCATCCGGCCAAAATGCCAGCCTTCGTTATGCGACATTGTGGCCTCCGTCACGCCCACAAACAGATGGCTCGCCAGCTTCACCTCGGCAAAAAAGCTGGGGAGTTGCGCCAGCGGCTGCGCCTGCGAGGCATCTTTGACCATCAGATAAAACGTATTCACCTGCTCCCACATCTCCGAGGAAATCGTTTCGCGCACCGAACGGGCGTTCTCGCGAGCTGCTCTAAGGCAGGACAGAATCGAGTTTGGATATGCCTCGTCAAAGGTGAGAAAGTGGATCACGTTGTCGGCGGTGGCCTCGCCGTAGCGCGACTCAAACAGCGCTAAATCTCCCGTCGTCATCACCAGCGGCTTCCACTGCTGCGTCATTACTACAGGCGCATCCAGCAGCAGGTTTAAGTTCACATCGACGAACCGCGCGATATTTTCGGCGCGTTCCACATAGCGATTGAGCCAATAAATTGAGTCGGCAACACGGCTGAGCATAAGAGGTTTGAGATTCAGGATCTTACAGAGTCAGGCAGAGTTAGGATGCGTCAATCTACAAAGGCTACGGCTAGTCTGCCACCACCCAGGTATCTTTGCTGCCGCCGCCCTGCGAGGAGTTGACGACCAGCGAACCGCGCCGCAGCGCTACCCGCGTCAGGCCACCTGGATTGATGTAGATCTCTTTGCCATAGAGAATATAAGGCCGCAGATCGACATGGCAGCCTTCAAACCGCGAGCCTGCAGCATCGTCAAACAGTGTCGGTACGCGCGAGAGGCAGAGCGTCGGCTGGGCGATGTAGTTGCGCGGGCTAGCCTGAATGCGTTTGCTAAATTCCTGCCGCTCGGCGGGCGTGGCATGTGGCCCCACCAGCATCCCGTAGCCGCCTGACTCTGCCGCCGCCTTCACCACCAGCTTGTCCAAGTTTTGCAGAACATGCTGGAGCTGCTCTGGCTCCCAGCAAAGATAGGTCGGCACGTTGGGCAAGAGCTGATCTTCGCCCAGATAATAGCGAATCATCTGCGGCACGTAGGCGTAGATCACCTTGTCGTCGGCGATGCCAGTCCCCGGCGCGTTGGCCAGCGCTAATCTGCCGGCCCGATAGACCTCCATCAGCCCCGGAATCCCCAGCCTCGAGTCAGGCCGAAAGGCTAGTGGGTCGATGAACTCATCGTCAATTCGGCGGTAGATCACGTCTACCCGCTTCAGGCCGCGCGTGGTTCGCATTTGCAGATAGCCATCAGCTACGACCAAATCCCGACCTTCGACCAGCTCCACGCCCATCTGCTGCGCCAGAAATGAATGCTCGAAGTAGGCCGAGTTGTGCATACCAGGAGTCAGCACCACTACGGTTGGTTCGGGCAGTCCCGGCGGGGCGAGATGCAGCAGCGTTTCGAGTAACTGGCCTGGATAGTCATCGACAGGCAGAATATTCACCCGATTGAACACCTGTGGAAAGGTGCTCTTCATCACCCGGCGGTTTTCCAGCACGTAAGATATCCCCGACGGGCAGCGCAGATTATCTTCCAGTACGTACCACTGGCCGTCCCGGTCGCGCACCAGATCTGTGCCGGTAATGTGACACCAGATATTTCTGGGCGGCTTCAGGCCAATGCAGGGCTTGAGAAAACCGCTGGCTGACTCAACCAGCTCGGCTGGGATGATGCCGTCTTTGACTATTTTTTGCTCGCCGTAGATATCGCCCAAAAATAAGTTGAGCGCCTCAATTCGCTGCTTCAAGCCTATTTCGAGCTGGTTCCATTCTGTCGCCGACAGCGTGCGCGGAATAATATCAAACGGCAAAATTCGCTCGGTGCCCTGATTGTCGCTGTAGACATTAAAGGTGACACCCAGCTTAAACAGCGCGTTTTGCGCCGCCTGCTGCCGCTGCTGGAGTTCAAGCGTCGAGAGACCATTGATGCGCTCAATCAGCGACGCGGCCTCCGGTCGTGGCTGACCCGGAGCTAAAAACAGCTCGTCGTAGAAATCGCCGGGGTCATATTGGTTAAATTGCACAGGCTTGATCTAGAGTGGCTGATGATGAGTAGAAGCTAGAGGTTCTCGCGCCCGCTGGCTGTTACTTAAGATACTAATACTCAAGATACTAAACGGTTAGCCTTGTCCTGTCGCTATAGTTTTTGAACTGAAGCGATTATTAGGATGAATGAACTCAAACCCTGCCCCAACCTTGCATGGACTACCTGCTCAAAAATCCGACTGTCGTCTGGAAGCTGCTGCTCCAGCATCTCTCCATGACTAGCCTGACGTTGCTGATTGCCGTACTAGTCGCCGTGCCGCTGGCGCTGCTCGTCCATCGCTACCGCTGGCTGAACCTGCCAATTCTGGGCTTTTTAGGGATTCTCTACACGATTCCGAGCTTGGCGTTCATGATCCTGCTGGTGCCGCTCTTGGGGCTGGGCGCTAAGTCGGTGATTGCGGCAATGGTGGCCTATGCTCAGGTAATTTTGGTTCGCAGCTTAACAGTTGGGCTAGATGCCATCCGGCCTGCGGTACTGGAAGCGGCACGCGGCATGGGCATGAATCCCTGGCAGCGCTGGTGGCAGATTCAGGTGCCGCTGGTGCTACCGATCTTTCTGGCTGGCCTGCGGATTGCGGCAGTTGTCACGATTGCAATTGCCACAATTGGCGCTAAATTCGGGGCGGGCGGCTTAGGGACACTGCTGTTTGACGGCATCGCTCAGTCTCGCTACGACAAAATCTGGGCGGGCGCAATCGCCGTTTCGCTGCTGGCTTTTGCGATCAACGGCCTGTTTTTGACGCTGGAATGGGCAGCACACCCGACGCGACGACAGGGCTTACGGATGCGTGTCGCTCGATAGCCAAATCCCCGCTACGGCTCAGGCGGTTTTGACTTAGAGTCTTCCGGCGAATCAGGGAATAGCGTCTCGACATCCCACGGATCGTCACTGACGATTTCTTGCTTTGTCCAAGATTGCAGCTTTGCCAAGACTGTTTGAAACCAAGATTGACGACGTTGGAGCCGACCAGACCGCGCCTGAGTGGGCGCTATGGCCTTTGAGGGGACTGGAGGCATAGAAAAACTCCTATTTCTAGCCGATTGGACGATTCACACAACGCTTTCATTATAGATAGGTTGCAGCGACAGCATGCAGCGATAGCGCAGCCAATTGTCATTCCGTCCTGACTAACGAGGTGGCTGCACGGCTCGTTGCAGGCTGCTCAACCCCAGTTCGGCCAGCAGCGCCAACAGCGCCACCGGAATCGCGCCAGTCAGCAGAGTCGGGATGTCGTAGAGCGCAAAGCCCAGCACAATAAAACTGCCCAGCCCACCTGCGCCAATAAAGGCGGCCAGCGTGGCGCTAGCGATCACTTCAACGGTGGCCGTCTTGATTCCAGAAATGATGATCGGCAGCGCCAGCGGAATTTCAATTGAGCGCAGCACCTGTCCCGGACTCATGCCCATGCCTTGAGCCGCCTCGCGAATCATCGGGTCAATGCTGCGAAAGGCCACGTCTGTATTGATTAAAATCGGCGGCATCACCAGCAGCGTCAGGGCAATTGCAGCTGACTGAAAGCTGAGGCCAAAGTAGGGAATCGCCACAAACAAAACCGCCAGACTCGGCATTACTCGCAGGCCGTTAAACAGATTAATCAGTACGGTCGAGGCCAGCTTAGAACGAGCGCTCCATAGCCCCAACGGCAAGCCCAACCCCAGCCCAATCGTCAGCGGCACAAAGACAAGCAGCAAATGCTGGTGAAAAGCCGCTAGCAGCTTATCAAAATCGCTGATGGCATATTCAAGGGCGCGGATAAAGAGATCCATTTAGTCTGGTGAGTAGCGGCAGGTTAGCTGGCGGCAGCATCTTCAAATCTGTAGCCCACGCCAATCACCGTTTTCACAAAGGTAGGGCTGGCTGGATCAGGCTCAATTTTTTTGCGGAGGCGGGCAATATGCGTATCCACCACCCGCTCATCGCCGTAGAAGTCATTGCCCCAGAGTCGCTCAATCAGCTGGCTACGGTTCCAAACGCGCCCCGGATAGCTCATGAAGGTGGAGAGTAGATCAAACTCTAGCGTCGTCAGATCCAGCGTTTCGGTGCTGTCAGCGGCAGTCTGGCGGAGAGCCACCCGTTGGTCTAGATCCACCGAAAAGTGCGGAGTTTGGTAGCTGCGAGTCTGGCCACCCTGACGCAGCGTGCGCCGCAGCAATGCCCGCACCCGCGCTACGAGTTCTCTGGGGCTAAAGGGCTTCACCATATAGTCATCTGCCCCGGTGGAGAGGCCGATAATCCGGTCGATCTCTTCGCCTTTGGCCGTCAGCATCAGAATGTAGGGATCTTTGGTTCCTGGCTTTTGGCGAATCCGCGTGCAGACCTCCAAACCGTCCATGCCGGGGATCATCAGATCTAAAATGACCAAATCAGGCTGCTGCTCCTGAAAAGCTTGTAGTGCTGCAATGCCGTCTCGACAAGTTTGGCAGGAGAAGCCTTCTTTTTCCAGGTAGAGCTGGATCAGCTGAGCAATTTCAGCTTCGTCTTCGACAATCAAAATCTGCATGGATGGGTGGCTCTATTCATATTTCACACTAGATGTTTCACACTAGATTGGCTGATAAGATTGGCTAATGAAATTGGCTAGTGCCAGTATCCAAAGTGAGATCGGCTGAAGCCAACCGTCGCTCAATGGCGCTACCCCAGTAGTCTTGCATTTCGCTCAGGCTCAGCTCGATTATCGGTGCGGTGCTGCTGATTCTCAGCGTCCTGCCACCCACCTGCCCCAGCCGCTGCCAGTCGTCGGGCAACTGCTGCTCTAGGTACTGCTCCCAGTCAGAGACAGACTCCGGCGACAGGGAGACCAAAATCTGGGCGCTGCCTTCGCCAAACAGCCGCAAGTCCCAGCGAGCCGCTGAGTTGATCAGCTGAATCTCAGCGCCCAACCCACCGCCAATGCAGGATTCAGCGAGGGCTACAGCTAATCCACCCTCTGCACAGTCATGCGCCGAGCGCAGCCAGCCCCGCTGGATTCCCGTCCGGCAGGCCGCCTGCACCCGCCGCTCCAGATCAAGATTAACCAATGGCGGCAGTCCGGCCACCGTTTGATGCAGCACCGCCAGATATTCAGAGCCGCCCAGCGTCAGATTTGGCTGACCTGATTTTCCCAGCAAATAAATCAAGTCGCCTGCGGCCTGCCAGCCCTGGCCACAAGTTTGGCGAATATCAGCGACTTGCCCCACCATACCGACCACGGGAGTCGGGTAGATGGCCTGCGGCTTGCCCTCTGAGTTGAGCGTTTCGTTGTAAAGCGAGACATTGCCGCCGGTCACAGGCGTTCCTAGCTCGCGGCAGGCTGCGGCCAAGCCTCGGCAGGCTTCGGATAGCTGCCAGTAGCCTGTCGGGTTTTCGGGGCTACCAAAGTTGAGGTTATCAGTGACGGCAACTGGCTCTGCGCCCACGCAGCTCAGGTTTCGCGCCGCCTCGGCCACGGCCATTTTCGCGCCTTCGTAGGGATGTAGGTAGACGTAGCGGGCGTTGCAGTCTACGGTAGCCGCCACGCCGCGATAGGTGAGCGCTGCATCGGCAGTCGCAAGCTGAGGTCGTAGTCGGATCACTGCCGCATCTGCGCCGCCCGGAAAAATCACCGTGTTGTTCTGCACCTGATGGTCATACTGACGGTAGATCCAGCGCTTCGAGGCAATGGTCGGGCTGTCGAGCAGCGTGAGCAACACCTGATTCCAGGACTGCGGCTGACCGGCAATCGTGATGCCAGCGGCATCGCAATCCGGCAGATCAGATGCGCTCCAGCGCCATGCGGTCTGGGCATAGGCAGGCGGTTCAGGCGGCAGCTCGTGGTGGTAAATCGGCGTATTGTCTGAGAGCGCCGTGGCCGGAATCTCGGCGGCAGTTTTGCCCTGAAACAGAATCCGCACCATTGGCTCGGCAATCACCGTGCCAGCCACCACTGCATGCAGCCCCCAGCGCTCGAAAATCTCGATGAGCTCCGGCTCTCGGCCTTGTTCAGCCACAAACAGCATCCGTTCCTGTGACTCTGAAAGCAAATATTCATACGGGAGCATCCCGGTTTCGCGCACCGGAATTTTATCGAGGTCAAACTCAATCCCCACGCCGCCTCTGGCCGCCATCTCCGCCGTCGAGCAGGTGATGCCTGCTGCCCCCATATCCTGCGCCGCCACTACCGCGCCCGTCTTGAACGCCTCCAGACAGGCTTCAATCAGCGATTTCTCCAAAAACGGGTCGCCCACCTGTACCGCAGGCCGATCGTCCAACGACTGTTCGCTCAGCTCAGCGCTGGCAAAGCTGGCACCGCCCATGCCGTCGCGCCCGGTCGTGGAGCCAACATACAGCACTGGATTGCCGATGCCCTGCGCCCCAGACTTAACGATTTCAGGCGTTTCCATTAGCCCCAGCGCCATCGCATTCACCAGCGGATTGCCGGAGTAGGCCGGGTCAAAGTAAACCTCGCCGCCCACTGTCGGCACGCCCACCGAGTTGCCATAGTGCGAAATCCCGGCCACCACGCCGCTGAGCAGCCGCCGAGATCGCGCCTCTGCGAGCGAGCCAAACCGCAGCGAGTTGAGCACTGCAATCGGTCGTGCCCCCATGGTAAAAATATCGCGCAGAATGCCGCCCACGCCTGTGGCTGCGCCCTGGAACGGCTCCACCGCCGACGGGTGATTGTGCGACTCAATTTTAAAGGCTAGATGCAGCCCGTCGCCCATATCCACCACGCCTGCATTCTCGCCAGGGCCGACTAAAACGCTTGCGCCCGTTGTCGGAAACTGCTTCAGCAATGGCCGCGAGTTTTTGTAGCAGCAGTGCTCTGACCACATCACGCCAAACATGCCCAGTTCGGCCTTGTTGGGATGTCGCCCCAAGCGTCGCACAATCTCGCTGTACTCGTCGGGCTTGATGCCTTCGGCGGCAATTTCGGCGGCAGAAAAGGGGGCAGGCGTAACAGACATAAGCAGGGCAGGCTTGTAAAGGGCAAAAATAGGGGCGGCGACAGCTCAATTCTAGCCTGCTTGGATTGCCGCGCGACCTCTAGCCTGCTCAGGTCGGTTAATTCAGCGTAGAAACCGCTGCTCCCAGACCGGAGATCCTCACTCGCGGCAGCTCTCAAAACGCCGTTAAATGGAAGTTGGGGCAAGGCTCAACCGCTGCTCACCATTGCACCTGCTGACCATCGCAACATTGCTTAAGATTCGTTCATCTCTAAGGCTGATCCCAACTGCTATACTTGCCCCAATTCTATATCTCGCATTACAGCTCGCTCAGGCTCTTGAACTCCCTGATCCATATCTTCGATTTAACATGTTGATTAACGCAAGCGTTTTTGTGCCGTTTCCTCTGGCGCTGGTCTATAGCACCTATCGCGATCACCTGCCTGAACTCGTGCAGCAGATGGCTAGCGTCAAGCAGGTGCGGCTCCAGTCGCGGCAGGAGACAAACGGTACGGTGCAGCAAGTCTATGAGTGGCACGGCAAAAGCGAGATTCCGGGGATGTTGAAGGCGTTTTTGAGCGAAGACTTGTTGACTTGGACAGATTTTGCCACCTGGAAAGCCGCAGAGTATGCCACCGACTGGCGAATTCAGCCTCAGCTGTTTCAGGATGCCGTGACTTGGGCGGGCATAGATCGATATATTGCTGAAGGTAGCGGCACGAGAATTGAGAGTCGAGGCGAGCTACGCATTGATCCGAAGCGGCTGCAAGGCGTACCGTTTTTTCTGACCGGGCAGGTGAGCCATCTGGCAGAAGAGATGCTGGGCAAGCAGGCAGAGCCAAATTTTGTGGAGATGAGCCGCCACGTTAAGGCATATTTGGAGCAGCAGGCGGTGCGGGTGCCATAGCCTGCGGGTGCCATAGCCTGCGGGTGAGCCTTCTGCGACTGTAGCGCTGACATCTTGCAGAACGCTGACGAAATGCTAGGGTGAAGCAGTTTTGTGAGTAGCCTCTATGATCGCCCCTACCGTTCTGGCTCTAGATTTTGACGGTGTTTTGTGCGACGGCATGAAGGAATATTTCCAGATTGCTTGGCGTGCCTATTGTAATCTCTGGCAGCTTGAGGATAAAACGCCTCCAGCCGGATTAGCTGAGCAGTTTTATCAGGTGCGGCCTCTGATTGCCACGGGCTGGGAAATGCCGATGCTGCTGCGCGCCTTGCTGACGGGCTACAGCCCCGCGCAGATGGGCGAAGACTGGCCGGGACTGTCGCAGCGACTGATTGAGCAGGAAGGTTTGACGGCAGCCCAGCTCGCCGCAGAAGTAGACGGTCTGCGCGACCAGTGGATTGCCACTGACCCAGCCAGCTGGCTGGCCGAGCAGTCGCTCTATCCCGGCGTGGCCGAACGGCTGGCAGTCTGGCTAGAAGCCGTGCAGGTCGTGATTATCAGCACGAAGGAAGGCCGCTTTATTCAGCAAATTTTGCAGCCCTGTGGCATCGACTTTAGCCGCCTGCGGATCTTTGGCAAAGAAGCCAAGCAGCCCAAACACCAGATTTTGCGGGAGCTGAAGGCTGAACAGCCCGAAGCAGTTTTCTGGTTTGTTGAGGATCGGTTGCAGACGCTGCATCTGGTGCAGAAACAGCCTGACTTGGGCGACGTTCAGCTTTTTTTGGCCACCTGGGGCTACAACACAGCTGCTGAAAAAGCTTCTGTAGCCGGCGATTCTGGCATTCACTCGATCACGCTGCCGCAGTTCTGCGATGATTTCGCGGGTTGGTATTCGTAGATTGCTTCAAGGGTTGCTGCAAGTTGCTTTACAGCTTGTCTTCACCTGTTCTGTTCGTCACCTGTTCTGTTCGTCACATATTCAATGAGCGTAGTGATAATGCGCGTGCGCTCCATGGGCACGATGTCTTTGCCGTGCAGCATTTCTTGCACAATCAAAAAATGCACAATTGCGCCGACAAAAATTCGGGCTGTCGCTTCCGGGTCGGCGAGCTTGAGCTGTGGGCAATGCGTGAAATATTGACAAAGCCTGCTAAAAGAGATCTGCTCAACGTTTTGCACAAATGCTCGTGCAAGCTGCGGGAATCGCTCAGATTCTCCGATAATTAGCCGCATAAAATTGAGGAACTGCGGTTCATTCGTAGCTGTATCCAAGACGCGATTGGCTAGCCCGCTTAAAAACTCTTGAGGCGTAGCTTGCAGGGCTTCCTCCTCAGCAAAGATGGTGCGAAACTTGCCTTCAACCAACTGGTGAATCAGCGCCACAAACAGACTTTCTTTATCTCGAAAATGGCTGTAAACGGTAGCCTTCGAGACTTTCGCCGCAATTGCCACCCGGTCCATGCTGGTCGCTGCATAGCCTCGTGCCAAAAACTCCTGCATGCCGCCTGCTAGGATTGCGGCAGTTTTTTCTGGCGAGAGCTGCCTCTCTGGTTTTTCTGGGTTCATATCGCTCTACCGCTAAGGCTAGATTTTAAGGCTGAGTAATGAATTCTAACTTGACATGACTATACTACTCAGTTTAGTTTAGATTTAAGTAAATTGAACTAAACCGACTAGTCGATTGTTTCGCGGCAGAGGCATCACTCATGCAGAACACAGCTCCAGGTTCGCGCTCAAACATTTGGATCTCTAAAATCTACAAGTCTCGATGGGCAATCATTGCCGCAATTGCGCTTTGCGGGGGCGGGGCAATTGGGCTATGGCGATATGTGGTTTCGACCGCTCCGCCTGAGACTACGGTGGTCAGCAAGCCGATGATCACAACCGTGACGGCACTGGGACGACTCGCACCCAGCGGCGAGGTCATCAACCTATCAGCTCCCACCTCCAGCCAAGAAAACCGAGTGGAGCGTCTGCTAGTGCAGGAAGGCGACCAGGTCAAAGCAGGCCAAGTCATCGCAATTTTGGATTCAAATCAGCGTTTAAAGGCTGCCCTTGCCGAAGCTCAGGAGCAGGTGAATCTGGCTGAAGCTCAACTTGCTGTAATTCAAGCTGGAGCCAAGCAAGGCGAAATCGCCGCCCAGCTTGCTGAAATTGCTCGCTTGGAGGCCGAACGCCAGGGAAATATCGAGGTGCAGACTGCAACAGTTGAGCGGTTACAGGCCGAATTGCGGAATGCAGCAGCCGAGTTCAATCGCTATCAGTCGCTGTATCAGGATGGCGCAATTTCGGCTTCTGAGCGTGACAGCAAGCGGCTGACGCTAGATGCTGCCCAAAAAACTGTCCAAGAAGCGCAGGCAACTCTGGCGCGGATTCGTACCACCAGTCCGCAGCAGCTGAATCAAGCCAGAGCAACGCTCGATCAAATTGCCGAAGTTCGCCCTGTGGATCTGCGTTCGGCTCAGGCTGAAGTAGATCGCGCCATCGCGGCTCGCAATCAGACCAAAGCTAACCTGGAGCAGAGTTTGGTACGTTCACCAACCGCAGGCGAAGTCCTGTATATTCACACGCGCGCTGGCGAAGTTGCCGCAAGTGACGGCATTGCCGAGATTGGCCAAACCCGTCAAATGCAGGCAGTTGCAGAAGTCTATCAGAGTGATATCGGCAAAGTCCGTCCCGGTCAGCGCGTCCGGGTGACGAGCGAGGCGTTTCCGGGTGACTTGACGGGAACAGTCAAGCGCGTTGGCTCTCAGGTGCGCCGCCAAACCATCGTCAACACCGATCCCAGTACCAACATCGATGCCAGAGTCGTCGAAGTTCACGCGACCCTGGATGCAGCCTCCAGCCAACAAGCGGCCAAGTTCACAAATTTGCAAGTCCAGGTGGTGATTGAACAATGATTAAATTCATCCAGCAACTTCAGCGCCGCACGCCTCTGGGCTGGCTCCAGCTGAGTCACGAAAGAGGTCGCCTAGTGGTCGCGCTGGCCGGAATTGCCTTCGCGGACGTGCTGATGTTTATGCAGCTTGGCTTTCAGGCTTCGCTCTATGACAGCAACACGCGCGTTGATCGGGCGATGGCCGCCGATATTATTTTGCTCAGTCCCAAAGCCCTGAATCTACAAAATCTCTCAACCTTCTCCCGACGACGGCTCTTACAGGCATTGGATGTGCCGGACGTGCAGGCGGCAAATGCGCTCTACATCAATAGCCTCACCTGGAGAAATCCTCAGACTCGCCTGAATGCCACCGTGCAGGTGTTGGGATTCGACCCCGACCAGCCCGCTTTCAATCTACCGCAGGTCAACCAACAGCTCGATAAACTCAAGCTGCCGGATACGGTGCTGTTTGATCGCGGTGCCAGAGGTGAGTATGCTTCGGTGATTACCCAGCTGGATCAGAACCAGCCCGTCACCACCGAAGCTGAGGGGCGCACCCTGACTCTGACTGGACTCTTTGAATTGGGCGCTTCGTTTGGGGCAGATGCTAACTTAATGACCAGCGACCAAACCTTTCAGCGGCTATTTCCGCGTCGAGATGCCGCCAGCGTGAGTCTCGGCCTGCTGCGGCTAAAGCCCGGTGCTGACCCGGATCAAGTTGCCGCTGCCCTGAAGTCGCATCTGCCCGAAGATGTGCTTGTCCTGACCGCTGCGGAGTTTGTCCAGTTTGAGGAGAACTACTGGAAAACAGCCAGTCCGGTTGGATTTGTGTTTGGTCTGGGCACAGCAATGGCGTTTGTCGTTGGCGTGGTGATTGTCTATCAGGTGCTGTCTACTGACGTGAATGCGCATCTCAAAGAATATGCCACCTTTAAGGCAATGGGATATCACAACGGTTACTTATTAAGCGTTGTCTTTGAAGAAGCAATGATTCTGGCATTTGTTGGGTTTATTCCAGGCGCTATCTTACCGCTCGGACTCTATGCTTTAGCCGCCAAAGCCACTGCTTTACCCATTTTTATGACGGTTTCAAGGGCGTTGCTAGTCCTCACCCTCACGGTTGTCATGTGTATCCTTTCAGGAGCGATTGCCACGCGCAAACTGCAATCGGCTGATCCCGCAGATATGTTCTAGGAATTATCTCATGACTGTTGCCATTACTGTTCAAAATTTGAATCACTACTTTGGTCAAGGTCAATTGCAGAAGCAGGTGCTGTTTGACATTAATCTTGAGATTAACAGCGGTGAGATCGTCATTATGACTGGCCCCTCCGGCTCTGGTAAAACCACGTTGTTAACGTTAGTCGGCGGTCTGCGATCTGCCCAGTCTGGCAGCTTAAACGTGCTAGGTCAGGAACTCGCGGGTGCAACTGCCAAGCAGCTCACCGAAGCGCGACGACATCACGGCTATATTTTTCAGGCGCACAATTTGCACAGCAGCCTGACCGCAATTCAAAACGTCAAGATGGGCTTAGAGCTTCACCCTGCTGTTTCACTCACCGAAATCCAGACTCGCGCTACCGACATGCTGGAGCAGGTTGGGCTAGGCGATCACTTACATGACTATCCTGATGATCTTTCAGGTGGCCAAAAACAGCGGGTTGCAATTGCCCGCGCTCTGGTCAGCCATCCCCAGCTTGTCTTAGCGGATGAGCCGACTGCTGCGCTGGACAGCAAATCTGGGCGAGATGTGGTGACGCTGATGCAGACTCTAGCAAAAGAGCAGGGCTGCACGATTTTGCTGGTGACGCATGATAACCGCATTTTAGATGTAGCTGACCGGATTGTGAACATGGAAGATGGTCGCTTAACGAAGACAGCCCTAGCCCTGACAGAGATCTAGAAGCTGTTCCTGCCAGCAGCCTTCCTAGAATCAGGCTCAGCTTAAAATAAAGCAGCAGGTCAAAAAAGCTCGCCCTATCACCCTCACAAAACTCGATATGACATCTAATTCTGCCGCCAGTTCTGCCCCGCTCAGCTGGTCAGAACTCGCCAAGCTGACTGACTTTCAACCGGATCTGGTCAACGGGCCAACCAACGCTCAGGCTAGGCTGCGGCTGTTTGGCCGACCTGAGTCTGAGGTGAGGGTAACGCTCTATCGCGACAACCACGCCTGGTGTCCCTATTGCCAGAAAATCTGGCTCTGGCTGGAGGAGAAGCAAATTCCCTATCGCATCGAAAAAGTGACGATGTTTTGCTACGGCGAGAAAGAGAGCTGGTATCGGCGCAAAGTTCCCTCAGGAATGCTGCCTGCCATCGAACTCGATGGCCGCATCATCACCGAGAGCGATGATATTTTGATTGCCCTAGAGCGCGTCTATGGAGCGCTGGGCTTAGGAATGCAAGATCCAGCCGTGCTGCCCCTGCGTCAGCTAGAGCGCCTGCTGTTTAGAGCTTGGTGCAGCTGGCTTTGCTATCCCACCCGTTCAAATCGACAAGAGCAAGCCAACCGCGAGCAGTTTATTGCAGCTGTGGCTCAGGTTGAAGCCGCCCTGGGAGCTACGCCAGGACCTTACTTTCTGGCGGAATTCGGCACGGCTGACGTGATTTTTACGCCCTACGTTGAGCGGATGAATGCCAGCCTCTACTATTACAAGGGCTACTCGATGCGGGAAGCCAACCCGCGCTTAGCGGACTGGTTTGCGGCTATGGAGAGCCGGAGTACCTACCGGGGCACGCAAAGCGATTTCCATACGCATGTGCATGATTTGCCGCCCCAGATGGGAGGCTGCTGGGAGAACGGCGAACCGCAGATGCAGATCAACAAAGCCCGCGTCGATCAGGGCCCTTGGGCAGGGCTACCCGACGCGACCTATCCAGAACCTGAGTCGGCTCGTGCCGAAGCGCTGGCTCGCGTCATCAAGCATCGCGCCAACATCATCCGCGTCAATCCGGCTGACGATCAGCTGATCGATGCGGCGCTGCGCTGTGCGCTGACTGCGATGATTACGGGCGAGGCCTGTCCGCCGCCACCCGAAGCCGATCTAGGACTGCGCTATCTGCGAGATCGGATCAACGTGCCGCGCGATATGTCCATTTACGCCGCCAAGCACCTGAGAGCGGCACTCGAAGCAACTGCTGCGCTAGTTGGCGATCGGCAGGCGACCCCAATTCCCATGAAGCATCGACGCGACCAAAATCCGGCTGAGTTTGCCCAGAATTCAGGGTAGTGCTTCAAGGCTAATGCTTTAAAGCTAGGGTCAGCCCGTCGGCAACCGCCAGCATGGAGAGCGAAATCCGCTGATCTTGGTGCAGCATTTCGTTAAAGCGGCGAATCAGCTCAGTGCGGCTGTCCTGCTCCTGCGGATCAGCGACTCGACCCGACCAAAGCACATTATCAATCGCCATGAGGCCACCAGAACGCAAGAGCTGAAGGGCGCGGTCGTAGTAGTTGGGGTAGCCACTTTTATCGGCATCAATGAACGCAAAATCATAGCTGCCTGCGGCTCCATCGGCCAGCAGGCGATCCAGGGTTTCCAGCGCCGGGGCAATCTGCAAGTCAATTTTGTCGGCCACGCCTGCGGCTTTCCAGTAGCGACGGGCAATTTGGGTATAGTCTTCGCTCACGTCGCAGGCGGTCAGCTTGCCTTCAGGTGGCAATGCCAGCGCCACCACCAGCGAGCTATAGCCTGTAAACACACCCACTTCCAGCGCCTTTTTCGCACCCATCAGCTTCACCAGCAGTGCCATCAGCTGCCCTTGCTCTGGGGCAATCTGCATCTGGCTCATGGGGTGGCTGGCGGTTTCTTGGCGCAGCGCCAGCAAAATATCTGGTTCGCGCAGAGAAACCGAGAGCAGGTAGTCGTAGAGCAGATCGTTGATGAAGGTTTTTGCCATTGGCCCCAAGTCTCCATATCTAGGGTTTTTAACTCAGTTCGGTACAATAACAACGGTCAGTGAACCAAGATTTGATATCTTCAAGTATCACACTTTACTGATGCGTCTGTAATCGCTCAGTCTAATGCCTCTTGCTAATGCCTCTTGATACCATTTTGTGTTCTAGGGCGTAACTCTAAGATGTGGAAATAGGTTGTCGAACTGATCTTCACTGATCTTCTCAGTTACGTCCATCAGCTCTCTTAAGCCTTTGCAAAGAGTATCGCTGACCGCATCCAGCGTCTCAAAGGCTCGATTTTAGAAATGCTTCTCTCGGATCTCCTCCTAACCATCCTCTGTTGGATTTACTAACCCGGTGGCGAAAGGAACAGTAAACGAGTCAGTTCTCGCTATATTTACTCGATCCGATTTTCAAAAGCCTGGTCGAGCTGATTACTCTAGAGCCTCAAATACTGGCTCAGCAGTTCGCCTGTCGCGGCGGCAGTCTTGCTCCAGCTAAACTGAGCTGCCCTCGCCAGTCCGGCGGCTCGCATCTGTGTTTGCAAAGCCGTACTCTCAGTGATCTGCTGCATCGCGTCAGTGAGCGCCGCAACCTCAAACGGATCAACCAGCATCGCCGCATCGCCCGCCACTTCTGGCAGCGAAGATAAATTAGAGGTAATTACCGGAGCGCCGCAAGCCATCGCCTCCAGCACCGGAAAGCCAAAGCCCTCCCAAAGGCTGGGATAGACCATTGCCAACGCCTGGTTGAGCAGAACAGGCAGCTGATCATAGCTCACATAGTCGAGAAACCTGATCCGATGGGTCAAACCCAGCTCAGCTGCCTGCTTTTGCAGCTCAAGCGTAAAGCGAGGGTCAGATGCTCCGGCAATCCACAGCTCCACCTCACCCGTCACCGCCGCAAAAGCCTGAATTAAGCGCGCCAGATTTTTGTAAGGATCATGCCGTCCTACGTAGAGAAAATAGGGACGGTGCGGCTCAGGCTGTGATTTTGAGGGCTGTGATTTTGAGGGCTGTGAATTAAAGGGCTGTGGCTTCAAAACCTGAAAGTGTCTCGCATCGTGCGCCAGCGGAATGGGCGTAATTTTGGCGGCAGGAATCTGATAAAACTCGACAATATCTTCAGCCGTCGCCTGCGAGTTGCAGATAATATGGCTGGCTTGGCGCAGCACCTGTGGTACATAGAAGCGGAAATACTGCGTGAGTGGTGAGGTGAATCGCGGAAAGCGCAGCGGAATTAAATCATGCACCATCACAACCGAACGACAGCGTAACCCCAGCGGCGCTTCTGGGACGGGTGAAAACAGCAAGCTCGCCTCAGCGCAAAGCGACGGCAGTTGCAGCTGTGTCCAGAGCATCCGGCGCAGGTGACCCAGCTTGCCCTGCTCATAGGTGAGGTTGTCGGGCACTTCGCGGTAGGCTTGACCGGCATCACTGTGCGATAGAAAGCTTGGCGAGGCCAGCAGCGTGGTTTCGGGTAGCTTTAGCTCTGGAATCAGATTGATTGCATAGGTGGCGAGTCCCGTGGGCTTCTGGCCAACAAAGGCCAAATTAATCGTCAGACCCGAAGCCATTACTGCTTGCCCGCTTTGATGGCTTGCTCCTGTCGCGCCTCAGACTGAGATGCCTGCGACTCAGGCCCTGCCTCAGCCAAATCACGCTCTAGGCGCAGCTTGCGGCGCAGCAGCTTGACAAGTTGGATCAGGCTGCGCCGCAGATAATCCACGTAGAGCGACTTGACATGTGGAGTCCTGTAGCTGAGCTTTGGCAGATCGCGGTGGGTGAAAATCACAAATACTTCGTTGGCAAACACAGGCGCTAAGCCCTGCCGCGTCAGCTTTGGCAGCATGGCATCTACCCAGTCCGACATGCCTTTATGCACCACTACCCAGGGAAAGCCGCCTTTTTGGATGAAAGTCTGGTAGTCAGAAATCGGGTTAGTTAAGTAGAGGTTGAAGACCAGCAGCGTCGCCACCGGATCTGCGGGCTGACAGTGCTGCTGCAAAAAGGCAACCGCCTCCTGCCAGGGAGCCGACTCAAAGCTGGAAGCCACCAAGCTAAAGGATTTGAGATGGGCTGGAAAAACTTGAAACAGGTTAAATGCTAGCCCCACCAGCCGCTTATCCGGGTTGTTCGGGTTGATGGAGTTGAGCGCTAGTGTCTGGCTGACCTCGAAGCGCAGATTTGTAAACGGGCGATTGCTCTGCATCAAGCTTTGCGCCACTTGCGCCAGATAGAGCCTCTGGTCTCGGTCGCCTTGCAGCAGTGAGAGCTTCACCGGATGCTGATTCACAAATAGCCGGATGCTGTTGACGATCTCTGGCTTGGTGGCCTTGGTACAGATCACCTGAAACTCGATGCAGGTATCGGTTTCTGTGGCAGCTGGAAGATCCAGCGTCGCGGCAGGTTCCGGGCCAATCCAGCGATAGGACGTCGCACTGTCCAGCGGATATTCGCGGCGCTGCCAGCCGTCTCCCCGCAGCGGCTGATTAAAGTCATAGACTACCGTTTCGGCGAGCGGAGGCTCTAGCTCGCGGTAGCGCTGGTCATAGTGATGTTCGAGCAGGGTGACGAGCTGCGCCGTGGTCAGAGTCGCGCCAGAAGGGTCGATGTTGCCAACAGTATCGCCGTAGGATTGCAGCAGGTCAGCCACCATTGCCTCAAACCGAGCCTCAAACGTTTCCTTGGCTCGTTGGTAGAGCTGGGCATCGAGCTGGCTGTTGGCCTGGATCACCTCTAGCGTCCCGGACGGAATTTCAGCCAGCGGCTTTTTCTGCTTGGCGGCATTCTCGCGGCGGCTGTTGAGGATCGGCTTCCAGCCAAAAATATAGGAGAGCAGAAACAGCGAGTCCTGAAACCGCTCCACTAAGCCGACAAAGCCAAAGGCATCGAGGCTATCCACAGCCAGCGCCATGGTTTCTTCCACCGAGAGCTTGTTGAGATTAAACCGGGTGGTTTTGGCGACATGGTAGGTCTGAATGTTTTTGCCCAGCTTGCCAGCCGTGAGCCGTTGGGCAAACTCCTCCAGCGACATATCCTTCACCGCCGCATAGTGCGGATCTCCTGGCATCCGGCGGATATAGTCATAGTGCGAAATCACGCGAGCTACTGGCTCCCGCAGCACCGTAATATTTACGACGCGCTTGTTGGGCAATAGCCCCGGCAGATTGCTAAAGCCCAGATGTCCCCGAAACAGCCGATAGCGACGCAGCTCTTCGAGGGTTAGCTTGCGGAGCTGGGCATTGAGCGTAGCCGGACAGACATCCTCGCAGGCAAACTGATCCTCGATGATCGTGCGAAACGTCATGCCTGCCGTTTTGGGAATATGGCAGAAATACATGACATCATTGGCTTGCAGGCTGTACTGCGCGGGAAAATTTCTCATCTTTGAGCAAGACTCAAGAAATAGCAAAACTCTAGCAAGACTCCAGCAAGACCTCGCTCAGAGCGCGGCTTTGTTGATTAAGCCTAGGTTGAGTGGCAAACCTGCGGCTTCGCAGTAGGCTTCAACCACCTCAATCGGGTTGCCCATCATCTGGACTCGATGATCTGCAATCCACATCGCCCGGTCGCAAATATTGATGACGCTAGCCACTGAATGCGTCACCAGCAGCATGGTCACGCCGCTCTCTTTAAAGGTCATCATTTTGTCGAGGCATTTTTTCTGGAAGCGAATATCGCCCACGCCCAGCACCTCATCAATCAGCAGAATCTCTGGATCCAGATGCGCCACCACCGAAAAGCCGATCCGCGCCATCATGCCGCTAGAATAGACCCGCACCGGACGGTTGACGAAATCACCAATCTCCGAAAACTCGATAATCTCATCCATTTTGAGGCGAATTTCCCGGCGGGTCAGCCCCATCAAAACGCCGTTTAGCTCAATGTTTTCGCGCCCGGTCAGCTCCGGGTGAAAGCCTGCCCCCAACGAGAGCAGCGGCGAGACGCGCCGCCGCACTTCTACAATGCCCCGGTTGGGCTTGAGCACGCCAGCAATCAACCCCAGCGTCGTGCTTTTGCCCGCGCCGTTATGGCCAATGATCCCAAAATTTTCGCCCTCATACACCTCAAACGAGATATCCTGGAGTGCCTCAAAGCTCTCGTCTTTCATGGACTTGAGGCTGCGGGGAAAGTCAAACAGAAAGTTTTTGACCCCGCGAATATGGCCATAGAGCGGGTAGGACTTATAGACGTTTTGGAAGCTAACGACGGGGTCTCTCATCGTCTGATTTGAATTCGTCTGATTTGAATGGCTAGTCATGGCGCTGTATTAGATCACCTCGGCAAATTTCCAGGACAGACGTTTGTAAATCGATGTGCCCAGCAGGTAAAACAGCAGTGCATAGCCCGCACTTACCGCTAGATACAGCCAGTCTACTTTGCCATTAATGAACAGATCTCGCCAAGCCGCAATCAGCGGAGCCGCCGGATTGAACAGCATCAGGTGTCGCAGCTTGGGCGGCACGGTTTCGACCGGATAGAGGACTGGCGTCAGGTAGAAGGCGAAGTTCAAAATAATTCCCACCAGCCGCTCCATATCTCGGAAAAACAGGTTGATTGAAGCTAGCCCTAGCGCAATGCCATAGGCCATCGTAAACTGCACGGCAATCAGCAGCGGCATCCCGTAGATCCAGGTCAAGGCAGGGTAATGGCCATGCAGGACGAGAAACAGCAAAATCACCGGAACCGACATCAGAAAGTGGATCAGGTGATTGCAGGACATGCAGAGCAGCACAATATTGCGTGGAAAGCTAACTTTTTTAATCAGCGGCGCGTTGCCGACAAAGGCGTTGGACGAGGAGCCGACGACGTTGGTAAACCACTGCCAGGTAAAGGTGCCGGTAATTAAAATCAAAATATAGTCGGGGATGCGAACCCGCATCAAAATCTGAAAAGCAATCAGATAGACCAGCGCCGAGGCCAGCGGATTGGCAATTGACCAGAGAAAGCCCAGCCCCTTGTTGTTGTAGCGAACCTTCAGCTCTTTTTGGAGCAGCACAAACAGAATGTCGCGGTAGTTTTCAAAATTACGATGGCTGCCAAAATGGCTGACTCTGCTGATTCGACGAGTAACTCTTTGACCAATACTCACGCTTTTACTCACGCTTGATGACTCCTCTCACGGTTCGCGTCACGGTTCGCTATCGCCCCTGCGATTCTACGATTTTGCGCTGCCTATTGCCCAATTAAATCCCCCAGCTGGATAGTCCCAGCCTCACAAGAGATCCCAGAGCAAGATGATACTGTAATTTGTCCTGGATCTGAATATAGCCTGCGGGCTGCGCGGGCTGCCGAGATGCCGTAGGTCTAGAAAAACTCAGCAAGACCTAAAAAATCTCAAAAAAGATTCCAAAGATCAGCCAACTGACCGTCCGGGCGAATTTTAGACAGTATCACCCCGGTAGTATGATTAAGTTTATTCAAAGTTTAATCGTGGTTCCTGCTGCTCCCTTACTTGTTTGCCCTGCTCATTCTGCCCTTCCCAATGGCCAGCCCCATGAACGCCCCTGTCAAGCTCTACGAAGGTAAAGCCAAAATCCTCTACGCCACGGACGATCCTGGCGTACTGCTGACCTACTTCAAAGATGATGCCACGGCCTTCAATGCCCAAAAGCGCGGCAGCATCACAGGCAAAGGTGCCATCAACTGCGCGATCTCCAGTCATCTGTTTCAGCTTCTAGAGGCCGAAGGAATCACCACCCACTGGATTGACTCACCCGCGCCGACCGAAATGCGGGTCAAGGCTGTGAAGATTTTGCCGATTGAGGTGGTTGTCAGGAACATTGCGGCTGGCAGTCTCTGTCAACAGACAGGGATTGCGTTGGGAACCGTTTTGGCAGAGCCGCTGGTTGATTTTTACTACAAAAATGACGAGCTGGGCGACCCGTTACTGACCCCGCAGCGCCTGCTGTTGATGGAGTTGGCGACCGCCGAGCAGGCCGACACGCTGCGGCTCAAGGCACTGCAAATCAACGAGATCTTGTCTGAGTTTTTCCAGAGCTGCGGCATCACGCTCGTTGACTTCAAGCTGGAGTTTGGTCTAGACGCAGCGCAGCAGATTTTGCTGGCTGACGAAATTAGCCCCGACACCTGCCGCCTCTGGAACCAGAGTGAAACCGATCCGGCGCGGCGCGTTATGGATAAAGACCGATTTCGTCAGGATCTCGGCGATATCGAAGCTGGCTATCAGCAGGTGCTAGACCGGGTTCTGGCACAGCCGATTCAGCCAGGTGGTGAAAGAATGCTGTAGAATTGCTGCGGTCTATTCGCGTAACTTTACATTTTTTCTTAATTCTGACTCAAAGCCTGACTCTCTTGCTCTGCTGTTCGGTGTGTGGAAGTGCCAAATAACTTAAACCGTATGCGATTTTCTCCATTTGTGCTGGCAGCTCTGACTGCCTCGGCAGCGTTAGGTCTGGCCAATCCTGTCAAGGCCGAGACCGAGCCTTCAGTGCCCGAAACGGCCAGTTTAAGCAATGGCGCGGCTGATTTGCCCACTCCAAGTCCCGAAGCTGCCGGAGCTAGCTCAGGAGCCACTGCCATGCATGGATTATCCTCCAGTCAGGTTGAAAGCTTGAACTATGCTGAGCCGATTCAGGCCAGTCCCGCAGAGCTACTCCCGCCACAGCTAGGCCAAGCCGATCTGCCGTCTGGACTGCTGGTTCCGGTTGCGCCGATCTCTGAGCCAGTTGCGCCAATCGCGCCAGTCGCCCAGATTCCTGAAGCAGAGCCACCGCTTGCACAACAGTTTGAATATGCGGCCTCAGCTGATAGCCAACTCAACTTTCCAGCGTTCAACATAGCTCAGGCTGAGCTGGCTCCAGGCGATCCGGCTGATCCAGCGGACTCTGCCCCAGAAGCCGCCCCAGAATCAGCTCCAGAATCAGCTCCAGAATCAGCCCCAGAATCACCAGCATCACCCTCTACTCCACCAGACAGCGTTGCCCCTGCTGCCGAGCCGAGAGTGCTGGTCTCAGAAGTGGTGGTGACCGGAGCCGACACACCTGAACTCGAAGCAGAAGTCTATGACGCTATTCGGACAGTGCCGGGACGCACCACCACCCGCTCTCAGCTCCAGGAAGATATCAACGCCATCTTTAGCACTGGCTTCTTCTCCAATGTCCGCGCTGTTCCCGAAGACACGCCGCTGGGGGTGAGAGTCACCTTTGCCGTAGACTCCAATCCGACGCTCAATCAGGTGCAGCTCCGAGGCAGCATTCTGTCTCAGCCCGACGAAAACGGCGATTTGCCGCTGCTCGAATACCGAGACGAACAGGTGACGCTGCCAGAGGCCGTCGAGCAGATTTTTGCGACTCAGTACGGCCAAACCGCCAATCTGCGCGCCCTGCAAGGCGGAATTGAGCAGCTCAACAAGCTCTATCAAGACAACGGCTACGTGCTGGCTCAGGTGATTGCTGCGCCCGAAATCAGCCAAGACGGCACGGCAACTCTCGAGGTCGCAGAAGGCGAAATTGAAAGCATCGACATCCGGTTTCTCAATCGAGACGGTGAGGCAGTAGACGAGGACGGTGAGCCAATTCGAGGCCGCACCCGACCCTTTATCATCACCCGCGAGTTTAGCTCAGAGCCGGGAGATGTCTTCAACCAAAACCTGATCCAGCGCGACCTGCAACGAGCCTTTGGCCTAGGAATTTTTGAGGACTTAAACATTGCGCTCAATCCCGGCCAAGATCCGCGCAAGGTCGATGTGGTGGTGAATACGACCGAGCGGCGTACCGGATCTCTAGCGGCCAGTGCTGGGGTCAGTTCCACCAGCGGTCTGTTTGGAGCCGTCAGCCTGCAAGAGCAAAACCTGGGCGGCAACAACCAGCGACTCAACGCTGAGGTGCAGGTGGGTCAACGCGACCTGCTGTTTGACTTAAGCTTCACTGATCCCTGGATTGCCACCGACCCCTACCGCACCTCCTACACCGTCAATGCCTTTGGGCGACAGTCGATTTCGCTGGTGTTTGACGGCGGCTCCAACGAAGTGACGCTGCCCAATGGCGATCGGCCTCGCATCCGTCGATTTGGGGGCGGCATCAGCTTTACCCGACCGCTAGAAGACAACTGGCGCGCCTCGCTAGGGCTTCAGTTCCAGAATATTTCAGTACGCGAAATTGACGGCACCATTGCCCCCAGAGACGAGTTCGGCAATTTGCTCAGCTTCAACCGCTCCGGGGTCGATAATGTTGCCACCGTGCAGTTCTCAGCCTCGCAGGATCGGCGCAACGACCCGGCGCAGACGACCAGAGGTTCTGTCCTGCGGCTCAGCACCGAGCAGGCGCTGGGCATCGACAGCATTTTTTACAACCGCCTGCGCGGCAGCTACAGCTACTACATTCCGGTGCGGCTGCTCCAGTTCACCAGTGGCTGCCAGCAAGAAGACCCCAGCCCCAGCGAATGCACGCAGGCGCTGGCCTTCAACGTCCAAGGCGGCACTATCCTGGGCGATTTCCCACCCTACGAAGCCTTCTCACTGGGCGGTACAGACTCGGTGCGCGGCTATGATGCGGGCGAACTCGGCAGCGGCAAGAGCTATGTCCAAGCCACCATCGAATATCGCTTTCCGGTGTTTAGCATCGTCAGCGGCGCGCTATTTTTAGATGCAGGTAGCGATATTGGTTCAGCTAGTCAGGTGCAGGGCGATCCGGCAGGCATTCGCGAAAAGCCGGGATCGGGATTCGGCTACGGAGTTGGGATTCGAGTCCAGTCGCCCCTGGGTCAGATTCGAGTAGACTATGCAATCAATGACGACGGCGAGAGCAGAATCCACTTTGGCATCGGTGAGCGATTCTAGGCTGGATGCGCAGGATAAGTAGCGGTTTGATCAGCGGGGTTGGTGAGCGGGGTTGGTGAGGAGGTGACATGGCGGGTGTGGTTGAACAGGCGGCAATGCTGCCACCGTTGGGAATAGAGCAGCTTGCGGTAGAGCCGCAGCCAGAGCCAACAGAGTTGTGGGGTCAGCAGCATACTCTGACCTGCGGATTTGAGCGCTCTGGCATAGGACTCCATAGCGGCAAGCTGACACGGCTGCGCGTTCTGCCAGCGGCAGCAGGAGCGGGGCGCTACTTCGTGCGGGTCGATTTGCCAGACGCACCGCAGATTCCGGCCAAGCTTACTTCTGTCCACCGGACTCAGCTCTCAACTGAGCTATGCGTCGGGACAGCCTCGGTGCGAACCGTGGAGCATCTGCTGGCAGCGCTAGCAGCGCTCGGCATTGACAACGCTCGGATTGAGCTAGATGGCGCAGAAGTGCCGCTGCTAGACGGTTCCGCGCAGGTTTGGGTCGAGGCAGTTCAGCAGGCGGGATGGGTGGCGCAGGCGCAGGTGCAGATTGCCCCACGGCTGGCACAGCCCATCTGGGTAACAGCAGGGGACGCTTTTGCCGCCGCTTTGCCTGCCGCTGCCCTGCGCTTTACCTATGGGATTGACTTTGAGCAGTCGGCCATCGGCAATCAGTGGCAGAGCTGGTCGCCAAGCGCGTTGAGTCCGGCGGCGGCAGGCGCAGAGAGTTTTGCAGAGGCAATTGCTCCGGCGCGTACCTTTGGGCTGGCGCATCAGGTTGAGGCGCTGCGGCAGCAGGGGTTGATCCAGGGGGGCAGCCTGGAGAACGCGCTGGTTTGTGATGCCTCTGGCTGGCTAAATCCGCCGCTGCGATTTTCAAATGAGCCAGTGCGTCATAAACTTTTAGACTTAGTAGGTGATCTGAGTTTGCTGGGCAATTTTCCCACCGCTCATTTTCTGGCTTACAAGGCCAGTCATGAGCTGCATGTGGCGCTAGCTCGGCAAATCGCGCAGTCGCTGCTCTAGTTCTGCTCTCCAGATTCTGCTGCTCGGTTCAGGCTTATTCAACCTACAGATGTTTTCTTCGCAGGCAAAACTTTACTCATGGCAATTTTGACAGATGTCCACACCGTCCCGGCCAGCGGCTCAGCTGGTAGCTCGACTGGCAACTCAACTGGCGCTGAGTCTGACCAAGCCACCCAACTCGATATCAACGAAATCCATCGGCTGCTGCCGCATCGCTACCCGTTTTCGCTGGTGGATCGGATCATTCAATACGTACCCGCTAAGCTAGCGGTTGGAATTAAAAACGTCACGTTTAACGAGCCGCATTTTCAGGGACATTTTCCGGGTCGTCCGCTGATGCCGGGTGTGCTGATTGTGGAGGCGATGGCGCAGGTTGGCGGGATCGTCCTGGCGCAGATGCCGGAGTTTCCAGAAAACGGTCTGTTTATGTTTGTCGGCATTGACAAGGTACGCTTCCGGCGACCTGTCGTACCTGGCGATCAGCTCGTGATGACCGTTGAGCTGCTCTCAATCAAACGCCGTCGCTTTGGCTATATGCAGGGACGTGCCGAAGTAGACGGGCAGCTGGCAGCTGAGGGCGAGCTGATGTTTTCAGTGGTGGACTAGATTCGCCCTGGCTGGTTTGCCTAGAAAATTCCCCCAGAATTCCCCCAGTCATAAAATTCCGTTCTCTGTCTCTACCCCTTTTACCTTGACTACCCTCATCCACCCCACTGCTGTCATCCATTCCCGCGCCGAGCTGCATCCGACGGTGCAGGTGGGAGCCTATGCGGTGATTGGCGAGCGGGTCAAGGTGGGGCCAGGAACAGTGATTGGGCATCATGCGGTGATTGAGGGCTGGACGGAAATCGGCGACCGCAACCAGATTTTTCCTGGCGCGGCGATTGGTTTAGAGCCACAGGATCGCAAATACGACGGGTCGCCCAGCCTGGTCAAAATTGGCGATGACAACCTGATCCGCGAATATGTGACGATCAATCGCGCGACCGGAGCCGGCGAAGCTACCGTGCTGGGCAACCGCAACCTGCTGATGGCCTATGTGCATATCGGCCATAACTGTCAGATTGAAGACCAGGTGATTATCTCCAACAGCACCTCGCTGGCAGGGCATATTTATATCGAATCCCGCGCCACCATTAGCGGCGTGCTGGGCATTCATCAGTTTGTGCAGATTGGCCGACTGGCAATGGTCGGCGGGATGAGCCGGATCAACCGTGATGTGCCGCCCTACATGCTGGTAGAAGGCAACCCGGCCAGAGTCAGGGCGCTGAACAAAGTTGGGCTACAGCGGGCTGGACTGACCACAGAGTCAGAAGGACAGACGATGCAGGCGCTCAAAAAAGCCTTTCGCATCCTCTATCGCTCTGGCCTGACGCTAGAGCAAGCCCTAGAGCAGCTGGATCTGCTCAGCGACCACGAGTCGATTCGCCACCTGCGGCAGTTCCTGACCTTGAGCATTGGTGCAAATCGGCGGGGGGCAATTCCGGGCAGGCGCAAGGCTAAAGCTGATGAGTAAGCCAATAGATCCAGCACCTGAGGTGCATCTGTTGATTAGCACGGGCGAGGTGTCGGGCGATTTGCAGGGGGCGCTGCTGATTAAGGCACTGCAACAGCAGGCAGCGCTGTTGGGTATCTCGCTGAAGCTTTCGGCTTTGGGCGGTGAGCGAATGCAGCGAGCAGGTGCGACCCTGCTGGCCGATACCAGCGCAATTGGCTCAATTGGTCTGTTTGAGTCGCTGCCCTATATCTGGGCAACGCGACGGATTCAACGCCGCGTTCAGCAGCACCTGCGCCAGCATCCGCCCGATCTCGTCGTGATGATTGACTACTTTGCGCCCAACCTCAGCCTTGGGCGGTTCCTGCGGCAGCAGTTTCCCAAAACTCCCACGGTTTATTACATTGCCCCCCAGGAATGGGTTTGGTCGCTTAGCCCACGGAACACGCAGCAAATCTTGTCTATTACCGATCGGCTCTTGGCGATCTTCCCTGCCGAGGCCAGCTACTATCAGCAGCATGGCGCTCAGGTGAGCTGGGTAGGGCATCCGTTGCTCGATCGCGTCCAGGCTGCTCCAAGCCGCGCTGAGGCCAGAGTCAGCTTAGGCATTGCGCCCGATGCCCAAGTTGTGGCGCTGATCCCAGCCTCGCGGCAGCAGGAACTCCGCTACATTCTGCCGGTGATGCTGGCGGCGGCGCGACAGATTCAGACGGAGCTGCCGCAGGTGCAGTTCTGGCTGCCCGTGTCCCTGGAACGCTACTGGCAGCCGATTCAGCAGGCATTGCGGCAGGCGGGACTCTCTGCAACGCTGGTGCCAATCTATCGTCCTAATGCAGCTAGCTCCCATGCCGTTTCCCAGATAGTCAACTCCCAGATAGCCAGCTCCCAGACCGTGATTGCGGCAGCTGATCTGGTGCTGGCCAAGTCGGGGACGGTCAATTTAGAAACGGCTTTGCTGAACGTGCCGCAGGTGGTGATGTATCGCGTCAATCCGCTGACGGCCTGGATCGCAGAGCATCTGCTCAAATTTTCGGCTCCGTTTGTTGCGCCGCCCAACCTGGTGATGATGCAGCCCATTGTGCCGGAGTTTTTGCAGCAGCAGGCACAGCCTGAGGCAGTCGCGGCAGCGGCGGTTGAGCTGTTGCAGCAGCCTCAGCGCCGCTTGCAGATGCAGCAGCAGTATCAGCAAATGCGGCAGCATCTCGGCGAGCCAGGAGTCTGTCTCAGGGCAGCGAGCGCCATTTTGGAGCTGTTACAAACTGTCGCGCCGGAAGCCACAGCTCCAGAAACTGCTGACTTGAGCCATTGAGCCTGAGCCGTTGAGTCTTGCCCCCATTCTGACTCTAACCCCAGACTGAAATCTACAAAGATCCCTTGCAATTCTCCGCAGACTGCTTTAGTGTCTATATGTTCTTTAGCCCACCGCCATTCTTTGCAGATGGTGTTAAAACTTGGGAATATCTTTTCGGCAAATTTTGCCCCGCCGATGGGGTATATTTTTAGCGCCAACAACTGTTGTTTAGAGTATTTTAAGGTGTCATGATGGAGCCTGAAGTGCAGCAAGATCAGACAGATAGTGTCACCGTCAAAATTGACCCTGATGCGTCCGGGAGTTTAACCACAATTTCTACCAATTCAACCGATGAGCAATGGCAGGAGATCGGGGCAAAGGTCTCTGACTTTATTGCCGACCTGCCTGCTTACCTGTCCGATTTCTTTGGCGAATACAAGCGGCCAATTATTACGATCAGCTTAATTATTGCCTCACTGATTGCAGTCAAGCTGCTGCTGGCAGTGCTGGGCGCAATCAACGACTTGCCGCTGTTCTCTTCGGTATTTGAGCTAGTGGGCATGGGCTATTCAGCCTGGTTTGTCTGGCGCTATCTGCTCAAGGCATCAACCCGCGAGCAGTTGGCCAACGAGTTCGGCTCGCTCAAAGAGCAGGTGCTAGGCAAGTAGCCTCAGCTTGACTCAGCAAATTCACACTTACAGCGAAGCGGCGTAGTGATTAAAACTGCGCCGCTTTGTGGTTTGATTGGTTTGATTGGTTTGACTAGCTTGAGTGAGCGAGCTTTGCAGCTTGAGCTGAGAGTCACTTCGTAGCGATGCCCCTGGTGACTCTCAGATGCTAGCTAGCCATTTCAGACGATGCGGGAAACTGCTGGTCTAGCAGAGCAGCGACATCCTTGGCTTTGATGTGGCTGTAGCGGGATTTGTCGGGCATGACCAGGTTAGGGCCTGCCTTGCAGCGCTTCATGCAGCCTGTGCCTCTAATCTTGACATCCCTGATGCCGCGTTCGTCTAGTTCGGCTTGCAGCTCGCGCATCAGGGCGTTGGCTCCCAGCTTGCAGCAGTCTGACTTCTGGCAAACCAAAATCTCGGCTTTGCGAGGTGCAGGCTGAGTCGTCCTGGGGCTAGGTGGGCTAGGCGGGGTGGCTAGCGCCATCTGAGCACTGGAGGGTTCGGCAGACTGAGGAGCCAGGGTTAAGACGCGCTCGGCCTTGAGCTTCAGCTTGCCATCATCGAGCTTTTGGTAGCCGCTGACCTCAACCCAAGTGCCTTGAGCAAGCGTGCGGTTGAGGGAGGGACGCAGCGCTTTAGCCAGCTTGACGGTGAAGTTACCAGTCGGAGTGGCAACCTGCATTAGCTTTGCGCCGGGAGCTGCAAAGCCTACAAATTTTCCCTGTAGCCGAAACTCTGATAGCTGGCTGGTTTTACTCATGGTTGAATGGCTCGACATGGACTGAATAATAGGACTGGATAATAGCTGACGAACATTGGACAAGCAAACGATATAAATTCTTAATAATTTTGGTGCGAGCTAACCCGCTCCAGCAGAAACATCGACTCAAACCCTAGTCTGACTCTGCTGCTAGATGCACCCTGCCGTCCTTCAGCTCTTTGCTATCGGGGTTTGGCGACTGGAACAGCCTTGCCCGATCTGTTGCGCGATCGGTGCCCGATATTTTGTGCAGTGACTCAATCAAGCAGCTTGACCTTTACGGTTATTCCTACCATAAGCCCAAACCTATCCATTTTGCAAATAACTTGCAAGAAGCAAATAAAAACAGCTCAGGACTGCTCAATCGCCCGCTGCAAATAGCCCTCAGCCTGCTGCAAGAGCTGAGTCGCTTCTTCTAGAGGTAGCCCCGTCTTTTGCAGCAAAATCGCCAGCTTCACATCGTAACCTGTGGCTTCCAGCAGCGCTTCGGCTTCAGGACGGGGCAGATCAGTGACCTCGCAGAGAATTTGCTTGCAGCGCTCGATCAGCTTTTGGTTAGAGGCTCGGACATCCACCATCAAATTGCCGTAAACCTTGCCCAGCTTAATCATGGCTCCAGTCGAGAGCATGTTGAGCACCAGCTTTTGAGCAGTGCCAGCCTTCAGGCGGGTTGAGCCAGTAATCACCTCAGCTCCGGGCAGTGGCTCAATCGCAATCTCGGCTAGTGCCCCAATCGGCGAGGCTGGGCTGCAAGCAATCGCAATCCGGTGAGCACCGAGGCTGCTGGCATAGCTCAAACCGCCCAGCACATAGGGCGTGCGTCCGCTGGCCGCTATCCCTACCAATACGTCTTGGCTACAAAACTCATAAGCTTGCAAGTCTTGGACGCAGGCTTCTAGGCTGTCTTCTGCGCCTTCTACAGGATGACGCAGGGCAATATCGCCGCCCGCAATCAGCCCTACAACCAGACCTGCTTCAACTCCAAAGGTCGGCGGGCATTCTGAGGCATCTAAAACTCCCAGCCTGCCGCTAGTGCCTGCTCCCACGTAGAATAGCCGCCCACCCAGCTTGAGCTGAGCCGCAATTAGGTCAACCGCCGCTGCTATCTGAGGCAAAACCTGAGCGACGGCCAGCGCCACCTGCTGATCTTCCTGATTGATCAGCTTCAGCATTTCCAGCGTCGAAACGCGGTCAATCTGTGCCGTATTGGAATTACGGCGTTCGGTAGCAAGCTGCCTGAAATCAATCGTCAGATCAGCTGCGGGATGCGGGGTGGGCAGCGTGGGCTGGGATTCGGCGGCAGACTGGCTCATGCAAAAAAGCTTAAAACTAGCTGCTGTAGCGCTCTTCAGCGAATGGCTCACCGCGATGATGGTAGCCATTACGCTCCCAAAAGCCGAGCTGCATCTGCGGTAAAAACTCCAGGCCGTTCAGCCATTTGGCGCTCTTCCAGGCGTAGAGATGGGGAACAACCAGACGCAGCGGACCACCATGTTCAGCAGGCAGCGGTTCGCCAAACAGGCTGTGGGCTAAAAAATTCTCTTCGCGCAGCAGGTCTTCGAGGGCAATGTTGGTGGTGTAGTCACCGTAGCAGTGCTGCATCACATGCGTTGCTTTCGGGTCAAGCTCGACCTGCTGCATAAAATCGGTGACCTTCACGCCTATCCACTCCACGTCCAGCTTTGACCAGGTAGTAACGCAGTGAAAGTCAGCGGTAAAGTGACTCTGCGGCATCGCCATCAGGTCGTCCCAGCTGAAGGTCTTGGCAGCCGCGAGTCCCCAAACTTTCAGTTCCCAGCTGGCTGGATCAACCTGAGGGGTTGACCCGTAGGTCAGGACTGGAAACCCCTTCGCCAAATGCTGTCCCGGCGGGACGCGCTCCTGCAACTCTGGGTCTGGCTTTTGGAAAAATTTGCCTAGCATCGGGGAAACCCAAATCAGGTTACTCGTCTTCGTCGTCTTCAGCCTGCGGATAAACAAATCCCGTAGCGCGTCCCGTCAGCACGGACTTACCGAGCGAGAGCGCCTTCTGAGCCGCAAGAGCTGCCTTATTTTTCCAAGTCGCCTTACGCTTATTGCGGCGAGAGTTGGAGGTTTTCTTCTTAGGAACTGCCATAGCTTTGGGATTTTACAACCTTCCTATATTAACGTGCGGTTGAGTCAACTGGGGTAGCCTTGGCTGAGAAACTTGCGGAGAGTCCAAGTCAGGCTTTTGTCAGCCCAACTAGCGCAAAATTGAGCGAGGAATCCCTGCACCTTCTGGAACCGCAGGCAAGTTGATCGCGGGGGGGCTAACTGTTTCAGGCTGCTCGTCTGGAGAAGTTCCTGGGGAGGTTTCTGGAGCAGCTCCTGGTGCAGGGCTAAAGGTGCTGTTGGGCGAACCGTCTGGCCGACTGGTCGAACGCCCCGGACTGCGGAGGGTAGAGCTACCGGATGTGCTGCTAGGCTGATTGCCGGGAATGTTGGCGGGGTCGGTGGGCTGACCGTCAGCCGGTGCGGGAGTCGGCGTTTGAGTCGGCGCTGGGCTGGGCGTTGGAACCGCAGGAGCCGCAGCTGGAGCCGGGTTCGCCTGAAGCGTCCCGGTGGGCACAACCCCTTCCAAGCCTAGCAAAGCCGGAGTGCTGCGGTAGTAGTTTGACCAGTAGCGCGGGTCAGGGCGACTACGCCAGTCGTTACGGCTCACGTCCATCTTTAGAATAGGTGCAGTCTGCCCGCCATTTTGACCCAGCACCGTAATCACAACTCTCGTCAGCAAAATATCAGCATCAAAGCCTTGCTGTGCCGCAGTTCGAGCGGTAGCTTCAGCACGACGAGCCAGCGCCGTAAAGTCTTCACCAGCCAGCCAGTAAACGGTCAGCTGATCCGCAGCTGTATAGGCGGCAGCAGGCGATGGGACGAGCCAAAGCACCGGACTCATCCAGAGCAGGGCTGGCCCCAGGGTTACTTGCCCCAGGGTCAGACGCCAACTCAGGTTGTAATTCAGGCTCCAACGAAGTTTCTTAATCACAGCCTCTCCACATAAATAAACACAAGTAAACAGATCTTGTCTCTTACAGACCCAGTGAGTTGAAACAGCTGACCCAATTGACTTAATCCACGTCAATCTTCAGTCAATCTACCCTGATCCATCCTGACTGAGCCGATGCATAACTGCATAAATAACTGCATAAATTGAATGATAATTTAGCTCCGTATATTCAGCGCTCTAGGAGTCAGATCTTTAAGGATGAAAAATAACATGAAATCCCTAGAAGCTTGTGGCTCGTAAAGAAATTTCTCTGTAAAAAGTTTTTTCGTCATTGCCAAAGGGCTGTGTTATCGTGAATGGCAATTTCAGGCTGGGTTTGCAGCAGGCAATCTGCTCAGCAGCTCTGCTTTAGCCACCTTTGGCCACAGCTTGGTAATTCCTTGACAACATTTTGGCAACCCCCAGAGAACTCAGATGGCAAACTATTGGGCAATTGAAATCGGCATTACTCAGTATCGATTTCTGCCGCCGTTGAGCTATGCTCAGCGAGACGCAGAGCTGCTGCATCAGACACTCTTGCAATCTGGGTTTTCACCTGGGTGCTGTAGCCTGATGGCTGACCAAATCACTCAGTCTGAAACCGATTCAGGCTTTCCGTCTAAAGCCAATATTTGCTCAGCAATTGCCCGATTTCAGTCGGCAGTTCAGTCGGAAGATCTGCTGATTTGCTTCTTTAGTGGCTACGGAGTCCAGCATCAGGATCAAGACTACCTGCTGCCCATTGAAGCTGACCCCGCTCACATTGCTGAAACCGGGCTAGCTGTGGCCGATTTGCTCCAGCAGCTCAAAGCATTTCCTAGCCGCAATATTCTGCTGCTGCTGGACGCAAACCGAAATCAGCTAGGGCTAAATCCGGCAGGATTGACCTCAGCTAATTACGGCTTTGGCTCCCAGACGATGCAGCTCGCCCAAGCGCTTGAGATTGCTGTTTTGCTCTCCTGTCAGCCAGATCAGTTTTCGCATCAGCCGCTAGCGCTGCGCCAAGGCATCTTCACTGCCGCGTTGGCCAATGCCCTGAGTGACTGCATGACGCTAGAGCAACTGGTGAGTCGTTTGAGCCTCCAACTGCCGCAGCTCAGCGAAGAGTTTTGGCGACCGCGACAGGATTTGCAGGCCGTGGTTCCAGCCTCTCTGCGCTATCAGATGCTACTGCCAGAGGCTAGAGCAATTCGCCCGTCTAGCCGAGAATCTAGTCGAGAATCTGGCAGATCATTGGGCAGTTCGCTGAGACTATTGGCGGGCGGCCAATCTGCTCCAGATCGCCCGTCAGAGCCGCAGGGCTTTGGGCTAGGGCAACGGCTCTCCGCCCTGATGGCTCAGGCATTTCCTGGCGGTGCAGATGGCTCCTCTAATTTTTCAATCAGCGGTTCCACAGGCGATGCGACAGCTCTCGCCTTTCCGGATGGCCTAGAAGCGGTTGGCCTCAGCGATCAGTTCTTCTGGCGGCGGCTGTTGGCGCAGGGCGGCTTGATCGCAGGCATTTTGCTGTTTGGCGTAATTTTGAGAAACAGCGGCAGCCTGATCAACTCAACCGATGCGCTCAGCGCTCAGCCTGATGCAGGTCAGTCCAGCGCACCTGCAGCGTTGCAGCCTACAGCGAACCCGATCCAGACTGGCCAACCTGCTGACCAACCTGCTCTCGCACCTGTTGCGGCCATTGACCCGGCGCTGCTGATGCAGTCGGCTCAGTCGGCGGTCGCGGCACAGCAGTATGACGAGGCCAATCGGCAGCTTGTGCAGATTCCAGCAGCGCAGCGCAGCGTTGAGCAACAGCAGCTGCTAGAGCAGGTCAACCGTGAGCTGTTAAATCAGGCTAAGACGCTGTTGATTCGTACCCGCAGCCCGATGACCGAGAACCAGGTGTCAGATTTGGTGGAGGCCATTAAGGTAGCGCGATTGATCAAGCCAGACCAGCCGCTCTCTGCAGAAGCTCAGCAAAATATCGACCGCTGGAGTCGGCTGATTTTAGATATGGCGCAGGGTCGCGCCGCCCGCGCTAACGAGTCTTCGGTCATGGATGCGGCTGACAACTATACAAAGGCAGTTGCGGCGGCGCGGCTAGTGCCTGACGACCAGGCGGTACATGACCAGGCACAGCAGGCGGTCAGCCTTTGGAGCCAAAAAATCTTTGACCTAGCCACAACAAGAGCCAGCAATGGCGAACTCGACTTAGCCATCCAAATTGGCGAGTTGGTGCCGTCCAAAACACCAGCCCATGCCGCTGCCCAAGAAGCAATTGCCAACTGGCGGAACCAGCCTTCCCCTGTGAACTAAGCCGCTAGTTGCGCTGAGCATTTGTTATCTTGGACGATAATTGGCCTGAATTAGCCTGAAATGAGTCTGAACATAAGTCACATAAGTCTGAATCTGTAGTTGAAGTTTGCAACCTTTGAAATGCCCCACCCCAGAAGAGTCGAGCCTTTTGGCTTTGCGCTCTTCTCTTTTCTTCTCTTCTCTACTGACTCATCTTGCCCCATACCGTTCCTCACTCCGTACTAGTTCTTTCATCGTTTACTCCACATATCCATATATCCATCCATAAAGAGGTTTCAGTGGCACTATATGCAGAGTTACACCGCCATCTAGGGGGTTCTGTTGTTCCGAGAGTTCTGTGGCGCTATTTTCAGAGAAGTCAGCCGGATTCGGCCAGTCCCTTTGCAGACTATGAAGCATTTGAGGAGTTTTACACCCGCCCGCGCAACACGCTGGATGAATATCTAGAGCTGCATACGCTGGTTGAGAAAGTCCAGACTGCCGAAACGCTGCCCTACTTCATTTTCCGCCTGATGCGCGGAGCCTATGTCTTCGAGAACCTGGCCTATCTAGAGCTGCGCTACACGCCCTATCTGCGGACACCCGAACATCTGAGCCAGACCGAGCGGATTGAGCTGATGGCCAGCATTGTTCAGGTCGTTGGCCAAGCCAGTCAGCTGGATGAATATCCAATTGTCAACAGCCAGATTCTCTGTATGCATTCGCGCCTACCCTACGCAGTGAATCGGGCAATTGTGGAGCTGGCGGCTCAAATGCCTCAATATGTCTGCGGTATCGATCTCGCAGGTGGCGACAATCACTACGGCGAGCGGATGTCAGAATATATTGAGCTATACGACTACGCGCGTTCGCTAGGGATTAACACCACCGGGCATCTCTACGAAACCCCCGATGGCTGTCACCCGGAGCTGTTGCCCTACCTGATGCGAATTGGTCACGGCATCCAGATTCCGCTTCAGCACCCGGAGCTGCTGCCGGAGCTGGCTCAGCGCGGTCAATGTCTGGAAGTCTGCCCCACCACCTATCTCAAAACCGGGACGCTCCAGGATCTTCAGCAGCTCAAGATTGTGTTTGACCGCTGCTTCGAGGCGGGTGTAGATATTGCGATCTGTACCGACAACGCTGGGTTGCACAATATGCGGCTACCGTTTGAATATGAGAGCCTGCTCACCCAGGACATTATCAGCTTTCAGCAGCTCCAAGCCTGTCAAGAGGCGGCGTTCCGGCATGCCTTTGCCTGGAAGTATCAGCAGCGGCCAGAGTCAATTCTCAATAAAATCCTGCACCCTCAGCTTGATCTGGTCAGGTCTTAAATAGGTCACGGCTGGGCTATAGGTCGGTCGCAGCCTCATCAAATTTGATAGAAACTCGCAAAAGGGCAGAGGATCAAGGTTCTCTGCCCTTTTTTGGCAAGACAGGATTTAAACTCCTCAGGAACAATTATTTACAATCTGAAACATTATTTTCAGTATTTGCTCTCAGACTTGTTTACAAAAGTCCATGAAGCAACTAGTATATTAATTACGGTCGGTTAATCAACCCGCCGGACTTCGTAACTTACAAGCACTCATCAAAACTATGACAACGACATTACAGCGGCGCGAGAGCGCCAACCTGTGGTCACAGTTCTGCAACTGGGTCACCTCCACCGACAACCGCCTCTACGTGGGCTGGTTCGGCGTGCTGATGATC
>JAESFP010000123.1_pt1 | contig 75337 bp, 80 predicted proteins | sample 9266181 | NCBI WGS metagenome assembly JAESFP01 (sample SAMN14502547, study PRJNA617102) | algae metagenome | isolation source: Pegethrix bostrychoides GSE-TBD4-15B and co-occurring heterotrophs from... | place: USA: Grand Staircase-escalante National Monument, Utah | collected 2006-08-15 | reverse complement strand
GAGATTGGCCGACGCTCCAGCCCCGCCCGCGCCGCCTATGGTGTAGATGGAGATGCCGGTCACGTTCGCCACGGTCGTGCCGCTCATCCCCGAACCCGTGGTGATGGTGAGATCACCGCCATCGCCGCCGGTTCCGCCGCTTCCGCCACCCTTGCCATCGAGCCCGGCCGTCGCGTCAGAACCTTGCGCGCCTGTGCCGCCGTAAGTCCTGAGATCGATCGGCGACAATTGGTTTCCAGCGTCGCCAACCCAGTTCAGGCTGTCGATGTTCAGCCACCCGCTCGGCCCAGCCCCCCCTGGACCGCCATCATGGCCCGAACCGTTGCTAGGCGCGCCGGAACTAGGCGCTGGCGTGCCGGCGGCGCCTGATCCACCCCACTGGCAGGTCCCGCCAGCAGGTACCGGACAATCGGCTGCCGCTGGTGCGGCGTAGAGCGCCAGCACGGCGGCGGTCGCCCCGATGCAAGACGAGGACAGCAGAGATTTTCGGAAGCCGGAAGCGCTTTTCATGGTCTACCCCTTTAGGTCTGACATCCTCATGCAAAGCGTGGGCGGCCCCGCCGGAAGTCTCCGGCGCGCCTGGTCCTCACTTTGCGATAGCGGGGTGTGTAGGAAGTCCGGCGCCTTACGGTCTTTCCGCTTTCTGGCCTCTCTCTTTCCACTTTCTCGAAAGAGCGATGTTCTTCGGAATGACTAAGGGTCGATGCGCGGCGGCGCGAAGAGTGGCGTACGCTGACGCCCACAAAGCTCCGCGTCGGCGACGAGAGACCGCCTGCCAGGAGCGCTAGTTCATGTACGTTCGAGTGGTGAACCGATGGCGACCGCTGGACCGATGGGAGATCGACATCCACGAATACAAGGACAGTGTCGACAACCGCGTGAGCGGGTCTGCCCAAATGGCCTTTGGGGTCGCGAATGACCGCGTCGCGCCATTCCAGCCCGTGCGCACCAAGCGGACAGTAGAACGCTTCCTGGCGAGCCGTCACTTGGCGGCTCACCAGGAAGCTGACGCCGAACCAGTCGGGGAGGCCGGTTCCGGCGTCAGTCTCAGGCGGCGTTAGCGCCCCACGCCGCAAGCATGAAGCCGGCGGGCATAGGTGGGATCGGCCAACATCGCCTCGGCCGCCGCGAGCGGACGATTGGACACCATCAGCCGCGGTCCCTGCTGGGCGAAGGACTGGTAGAGCGCCGCATCGGCGCGAGTGCGGTAGAGGGCATCCGGCGACTTGGCGCTGGCGTAGGTCCCTGACATCACCGTCGCCCCGAGCGCTTCGAGGTCGGGGATGAAGGTCGCATCGACATCGCCCGGGCGGACCATCGCCAACAGCTTGCCATCGACCAGGCCCGCCGCCTTAGCCTTGGCCAGCTGCTCGCGGTCGAACACCGGAAGGGCGAGCACGGCGTCCGGTTTGGCGCGGCGCAGGGCCTGGGCCTGTTGGATCGTGTAGGCCAGGAACATGACCCGGCCGCCCGCCCCCGCCTTGTCCACCTCGGCCATGAGCAGGCTAGCGTCGGTCTGCGGCTTCACGTCGAGCAGCAGCAGCACGCGATCCTTGGCGAAGGCCAGCATTTCGCCCAGCGTCGGCGGGTTCTGATCGACGGGTTGACCGGTCGGATCGCGTTGCTTGAGCTTGGCGATGCGCGCCCAAGGCTGTTCGGCGATCACCCCGTGGCCGGTGGTGTTCCGATCGAGCACGCCGTCGTGGTTCATGAACAGCACGCCGTCGAGGGTCTGCTGGACGTCGGTCTCAATGAAGACCGGGGCCAGCGAGGTCGTGAAGTCGAAGGTCACAGTCGAGTTCTCGGGATGCTCGGCCAGGGGCCCACCCCGGTGGGCGCCGACCAGCGCGACCTTTTGCTCGCGCAGGCAGGACATGAATTGTGGAATCCGGCCCTCGGCGGCCTTCACGATATCGGCCGAGGTCGGCGCCGCCGCGGCGGCGGTTGAAAGTCCCAGGGCGGCGGCGCCGGCGAGGAGCCCGTCCAGAAGAGCGGTTTTCATTTTGGTCACTGCTTTCACGAGGTTCAGAAGCTGAGATTGACGCCGATGTAGACGCGCCGCCCGAGGACGTCGTAGAGCGCCGCGTCGGTCGCCCCCTCCCCGGTCCAGGCCGGCGGCTGGCGGTCAGCGAGATTGAGCACGCCGCCGCGGACCTCGACCTGATCGTTGACGCGGTAGCGGCCGCCGAGGTCGAGATAGTGAATGGCCTTCACGCCGGGCGCTGTGGCCACCGCCGCGCCGACGTTCGTGGAGTTGTCCATCTTGTCGATCCAGCGCCAGCGCAGGTTCAAGCTGGCCTGACCGACCCGCCAGTCGAGGCTGGTCGTGGCCCGCCACGACGGATGGGAGATGGCGTCGGCGCTGATCTGGGCGTTGCCGATGGTGCCGGCGTAGTCGACGAAGGCTCCGCCTTGCAGCGTCTGGATCGCGTACTCCCCGGTGTAGGACACCAGGACGTTGAGGCTGAGGTCGCCAAGACGCTCGTTAAGACCTAGATCGGCCAGAGCCACCGACCAGTCGCCCTGGAAGTCGACGCCCGAGGTGCGGTAGCCGGCCAGATTCAGCAGCGGCGTCTTGATTGTGGCGAACCCGCCGGACGAACCACGGCTGATGAGCTGGCAGTAGAAGTTTTGCGGGTCGTAGGTAGGGTTGGACTCGCCCTGGCCGTTAAAGCAGCGCTGGGTGATGACGTCGCCGGTGACCAGGCCGATCGCGTCGATGATTTCGATCGCATAGTAGTCCACCGAGGCCGAGAACCGCTGCAGCAGCGGATGGTCGAATTGCGGCCGCCAGACCATCCCGAGCGTATAGGTGTCGGAGGTCTCTTCCTTGAGGTTGAGATTACCTGCGACGTCGGACTGGACGTTCGTCGCGGCGAAACGGTGGTTGTCCACGACGCTTACCGGTACGCCCGTGGCGATGCAGAGGGCGCGAACCTGGGCGGCGTTCGGCCCGGTACGGTACGAACTGCCGATATCGCAAGGATCGCCTCGGCCGGCGGAGATGCGGCCGACGGTCGTGCCGCTCTGTTCAGCCGGCTGGAAAAGTTCGCCGACCGACGGCGCCCGGATGGCGCGTTGGTAGCCGCCCCGCAGGCGCAGCGCGTCGGTCAGCGCCCACTCGCCGCCGAGCTTGTAGGTGTGAACGCCGCCGACGGTGTCGTAGTCCGAGAAGCGGTAGGCGAGGTCCAGATTGACCTCCTTTGCGAACGGCAGATCCCGCGCCACAGGGATCAACAGCTCCACGAATGCTTCCTTGGCGGAGGTCTCGCCGAAGGTCGGATTGCTGAGGCTGGTGGCCAACACCGAGCCGGTGATCCGTTGGGCGTCGGGCGAGAAGTCGTAGGTGTTCTTGCGGTAGGTCAGGCCAGCGGCGAACCGCAGGTCATAGGTGACGCGACCGTACAATGTCTCACGCTCAAGGGGCTGCTGCAGCGGAGCCGCCTCGCCCAGGGACACCGAAACCTGGCCATTGGCGGTGATCACGTAGGGGCCGTCATCGCCGAAACGGTAGTTGAGCGGCGGCAGGATGGTGAAAAGCGTGCCGTCGCTGTTTCTGCTGAACGTCGAGTTGCGCGGCACGTTGGAGACCACGCCATAGCCCGCGAACACCGCGTTGAGCGCCGCCTGCGACGGCAGGTTGGCGGCGTCGGCATAGAGCAGGCCGCTGGGCAGGACAGGAGTGATGCCGCCGTCTTTGAAGAAGGCGCGGCTGCCGCGATCGACTCGCTTGCGGTCCATGTACGAGGCCGACAGCACCGCGTTGCCGCGGCCGTCCGCGAAATTGCCGCCCATGATCACGCTAAGGTCAAGCACCTCACCGTCGTCACGCTCCGTCTGGCCGTATTGAGCGTCCAGGGCGAGGCCCTGAAAATTGTTCTTCAGCTTGAAGTTCACGACGCCGGCGATGGCGTCCGAACCGTAGACCGCCGACGCCCCGCCGGTGATCACCTCGACGCTCTCGACCAGCGAGGCGGAGATGGTGTTGAGGTCGATGGCGCCGAGCGGGTCGGACGGCTGCATCCGGCGACCGTCCTGCAGCACCAGCGTGCGCGAGGGGCCCAGACCGCGAAGGTTGGCGTAGGCGCGGCCGGCGCGAGCCTGGCTGGTCGAGGTCCCGCCCGCATTGGCGGCGAACTGAGGCAGTTGGTTGAGCGTGGTCTCGATCGAGGCTGGACCGCTGCGCTGGAGGTTGTCGGCGGTCACAGTCACGATCGGGCTTTCGGCGGTGTAGTCCTTGCGGGCGATGCGTGAGCCGGTGACGACCAATTCCTCGACTTGGTCGGGCTCGGATTGGGCATGAGCGCTTTGCGCCCACAGCAGGGCGAAGGCCGAGGCGGCGGCCAGCCGCGCGGCTTTGTTCGAGATCATGAAAGCGGTCCCCCGTGACAGACGCGGCCTCGGTGCGAGGGCGCGTTAGGGGAGAAGGACGAAGGCCCCGCGCTGATCCTCACCTAGTTTTTCAAAAGTTTTGACGAGGCAAAAACCGTCACAGAACCATGAAAAGAGCCGGATGCACCTGCGCATGGCCGAGAGCCTGCGCGGAGCGGTCCAGAGGCGGTTTGCGTGGCGTCACTCTCCAGTTCCGAGCCCCTTCGCCTCGACGGAGCCTTGAGGTCGGGCGAGCTTTCCAGCGCCTATCGCCGGCCGTTGATGGCCTTCTTTCTGCGTCATACCGATGATCGCGCCGAGGCCGAGGACCTGACGCAGGAAGTCTTCGTGCGGATCCTCAAAGGCGCGCCGGCGGCGACGGTGCAGGCGCCCGACGCGTTCGTATTCACCATCGCCGCTAACTTGCTTCTCCTCGCAACACGCTTTCATCTTGGCTTTTCCTCACCTGTCCGGGGATGACCAGCTTGCCGCGTTGCAAAATCTCCCCCCAGGAAACTCGCCTCTTCTGAAATTGCTAGACACGGCAAAGCCTGCTGCACCTGACGCGGTCGAGAGAGCACTGGAGGCGGTGCTGGCAGGCCACAAGGATCAGAAGCTTACGATCCTGGCTTTCGCCGCGCAGGAAAATCAGATCCTCACCTCAAAGGCGCGCGAGCACGTCGCGGTCTTGGCGGAGGATAAGGATCATATCGTCCGAGGCGAGGCATTAGCGGTGGTTGTCCGACTAGACGATCCTGCGCTGCTAAAACGTATCGTCGCGTCCGGCTGGTCGGCCACACCGACCGACGGCAGGGAAAAGGGATTTGAGCTGTGGCATGGCTCAAAGGCCATGATACGCGCCGCCAAGCATGGCTTGCTGACAATGCCTCAAGCCATCGGTCGGATTAACGTCGAGACGTTCGGCATTGCAGCCCGAGAGCTTGGTGAGGAGGCTGGTGCTGAAATTGCGCCGCGCCTTGCGGCAGCATTCGAACGAACACTTAGCGCCACCATCACTCTCAACGCACCTCGTGCCGAGCGCGAAGTCCCGCTTCGATCTAGTGCGTATCCGACGCTGCTAAGCCTTGCCGACGAGCCGCAGGCTAGGGGCGGCACTTTGCAGGACCGGATTGACCGAATGAACGACACGCCGGAGGACTTCGACAGGCGGCAGCGCGAAGCGTGGGAAGCGTTCAAGAAATTCGAAGCTGAACTTACCGATCAGGACGCACGGCTCTTCCTTGAGGATGTCAGCCAGGATGCGATCAAGTCCGCTATAGCTTCATCCCCGACTTGGGGAACTGAAATGGCGCGCGCAATTTTGGAGGCCCCTCCCGCAAAGCTCTATCACGTGAGCAATTTCGGCTATCGGCTTGCCCGAGGACTTTCTGAGAGCGAGCCAATCCTTTCACGCGCAGTGTACGAACGCATCAGGGGCCACGAGGCGCACATGAGTGTTGTCTATGGGCCGAGCGCCATACCACTCGAAACCTTCTGTGCATGGGGCGCAGCAGACAATGCAGAGTGGGATGCCGTACGAACTGCGCGGCTAGACGATGCTCCCAATGACGAGAAGCTAGCCTCTGAGGTGCTAGCAGCGCTCCTCAGTGATAAGGCGGCATTCCTGCAGGGCTACGTTGCTGCGAAACTGGCGCGACCGGAACCCGTCGAAATTGCGAGGGCGATCACGGTCCTCGGTTTCGGAGAGCCATCCACGTTTGCCGATGAAACGATAAACCGATACCAGCAGGTCGGCGGCTTTATAGGCAATGCAGCGAAGCAAGCGCGGTACGGCTATGACCGCAATGTATGGTCGCGCCATTGGTATCGTTTGATGGGCGAGGCCAATTCAGCAGAGGAGTACTGGCGTTGGAGCGTGCTTCTTCGGAAGATCGTCGATGGACGTTTCGCGCTCTGGCATCGCGAAGACAGAAAAGGCGGCGGGCCAGCCGCACTGTTTGACGGCTCCCTCGACGCATCCATCAAGAAGCGCATCAAGAGCTGGAAGCCGAAGCGAGAAAAGTTGCTTTTGGGCACCAAGGCGCCGTCTCGCGTATTCGTGTCCGGCGAGTAGGCTCGCTTCGTCTTGCTCGGAGAGCGAGCTTCTGCCCCATGGGCCGGGAGAGCGAATTCTTCCGGTCGTGGTCCAGCTTCAGAAAGCTGACGGCATCTCAATCGGCGGATGGTTGGTTAGGATTCCATAAGAGCAGGAACGCCGTTTGCTCGCATCCAAAGGAGACGCCGCGGTGCAGGTCCATCACTAGCGTCAACGCGGACACTCCGAACGTCCCCTCAGAGCCTCACCCCGGTCATTGTCGGCGAACTCAAGCTCGCCCCCCGCAAGCGGACGTTGCGATGGACCGCAATGAGCCCAATCCAGACCTGCGACCTCTGATCCACTCGCGACTAGACGCAGTCGTCCGGTCCGAAACGACCGATGCCTGACGACGATACGATGGTGCGGGCGGCCGGGATCGAACCGGCAAGAGCCTCAGGCTCGACGGATTTTCATACCACTTCGGCTTTCACCGCCGCACCTGATCGTGACAGGGCGTTCGTGGTCTGGACTATCCCTTCATCGTAGCCTCATCGAGGCCTTAGACGCCGCCCGTCTAGTCTCTACACCTTCCCTCTTAGGAGGGCTTGGCTCGGGATCGCCATTTGACAGGGTTCCCCGAATTTGAGCGGTTCTACGTCCGGGGTTTCCCCCAGCGCACTCAATCTTCAGCTTAAGTCCGTTGCGTCTACCAATTCCGCCACGCCCGCTAGCTAAGCGTCTCTATAGCTGCTGCGCCACCTTCATCCAAGGCGTCTCGCTATCCACTGGTCTGGGCGCTTTTGCAGGCGAAAATTTTCAGAGCCGCTAGGCTCGAAGCTGGCTCTCCTCTTGGGCGAATGTTGCGGCCATCCGTGGGACCTCGGCGTCCCAGCGCTCGTTTGCGATTCGGGCCTGGCGCGAGCTAAGCTTCAAGCGTCCGAGGCTTGGCGAAGCGGCGAAGGGGGTTGCGAACTGAGACGCTATGATCGCCGCATCAGGCTGCTGGCGTCAGCTCTCTCGGCGACCGCCGGCTATGTGGATGCTGTCGGGTTCATGATGACCGGCGGCTTCTTCGTGTCGTTCATGAGCGGCAACTCCACCCGGCTCGCGGTGGGCTTGGCCCACGGTGCGACTTACGCCCTCTTGGCGCTCAGTCTCATCGCCGCCTTCGTCGTTGGTGTTTCCGCCGGCGCCTTCGTCGGCCGAATGGCAAAGGATCGCCGGGCTTTGTCAGTGCTTGCCCTCGTCTCCGGCTTGCTCACCATCGCCGCGGGTTTCGCTTCGCTCGGCGCCGACCATCTGGCGATCTTGATTTTGGCTTTAGCCATGGGCGCGGAGAACACGATCTTCGCCGAGAACGGCGAGGTCAGGATTGGACTGACCTACATGACCGGCACACTCGTGAAGATGGGCAAGGGCATCACCGCGGCGTTGCTCGGCGGCGATCCACTTGGTTGGGCGCCCTACTTCCTTCTTTGGCTTGGGTTGGTCGTCGGAGCTGGGCTTGGCGCGACCGCGTTTTTGCATGTGGGCGCGGGCGCGCTGTGGCTGGCGGCGGGGGCGATGATCCTTATTACGCTCGCCGCAGCCAGGCTGCGGTTCCACGTCATGCCTGCGCCAGATGTCACTGCCGACTGATGCGGGACGAGCTGAGCATCGGCATGAAGGAAAAGGCGAAGGTACCAGAGCAAGCCTACCATTCTCGCATGCTCGACTACGGCATGCCGACCGTGGTGCGCGCGGGCCGCCACACTGGCCGCAACGCTTCCACATCGTCTTCATGTGGAGGGTGGATGACGCTGATGGCCTCCCCCTAACCGCGCCTCAAGGCCGCGACGGCTTCGCGCAAGGCGGCGAGTCTGGGGCCGTCGGCAGGGTGGGTTGAGAGCACTTCGGGCGGCTGGGCCTGGTTTGCGCCCTCGGCGGCCATGCGCTCGAAGAAGCGCACTGCGCCCGCCGGGTCCATCCCGGCCTGCTGCGCCAGTCCAACGCCGACGCTGTCGGCTTCCAGCTCGTGCTGACGCGAGTATGGCAAGATCACCCCATAAAGCGCGCCCATACCGAGGGCGCCGGCGATCTCGCCGGCGTATTCGCCGTACTCGCCGTTCGACAGCACGGCGGTGACCACCCCGACGCCGACCTGGACGGCCAATTCCTGGCTGACGCGCTCTGCCGAGTGGCGCGCCAAGATGTGGCCGACCTCATGACCCAGCACCCCGGCCAGTTCATCGTCGTCTTTCGCGAAGTCCATCAAGCCTTTGAAGGCCCCGACCTTGCCGTTGGGCAGCACGAAGGCGTTGATCTGCGGCCCGTCGAACACCGCAAACTCCCACGCCAGGTCATCGCGGCCGCTCGCCGCGACAATCCTGCGCCCCACCCGCTCCAGCCGCGCTTGCTCACCTGCGTCCTGCGACAGCGGGCTCTGGCTCTTCACGTCGCTCCAGGCCTGGTCGGCCATCTGGACCAGGGCCTCGTCAGGCACCACGGCGAACTGACTGCGGCCGGTGGCGAGGTTCTCCGAACACCCCACCAGCACGGCGCCGGACGCCAGCATCGTCAGCAGATTGCGCCGCGAGACCGGCGTCGCGCCCGGCCGATGGCTGCAAGGATGGCTCATCCCTATGCCGAGGCCTTCGCCGCAGCTTCCCACTCGAGGAATTCCGGCGTGGCCAGCAACCGGGTGGCGTAGGCGCCGCACAGCCCGTCGTCGCCGTAGTCCGACAGGTGGATCCCATAGCCGCGGAACCGCGTCGCCACCGGGGTATAGAAGGCGTCGGCGATCGACCACTCGCCGGCGAGAAACGGCCCGCCCGAACGGCGTAGCAGTTGCGACCACAGCGCGACGATTCGGCGGACATTCTTCTGGGTGGCCTCGGAAATCGCCGTCACGCGCGGTTCCAGCTCCAGCGCCATCGGGCATTCGCCGCGCAACGACTGGAAGCCCGAATGCATTTCGCTGGCGGCGGCGCGGCTCAGGGCGCGCAAAGCCGGATCGGCCGGCCACAGCTTCGCCTCAGGGAATTTCTCGGCCAGATATTCGCAGATCGCCAGCGAATCCCACACCGTCAAATCCCCATCCTTCAAGGCCGGAACCAATCCGGACGGGGAGTGCGGCAATATGGCCGCCTCGGTCCGTCCCTCGTCCTGACGCAAGCCGATCAAGGTCTCGGAAAACGGGACGCCAGTACGCTTCAGGACAAGCCACGGGCGCAGCGACCAGGTGGACCACCGCTTCGTTCCAATCACGAGTTCCATCAGTCGCTCCTTTTCGTTAGGTCAGCCTATTGCCCAAGCCCCCCGTGCTTCGTCTACAGTGGGGGCAACAATAAGAATTTTTCAGTTCCCCAGTTTTTGCAGGAAACGCCATTTATGACCGAGACCGCCGCGCCGTCGGTTGATCCGATCGCCCCGCCCGTCACTCCAGCGGTCAGCGCATCACCATATTCGCCGGCCTACACGCGATACGCGATGTTCCTGCTGCTGGGGATTTACATCGTCAACTTCCTCGATCGCGCCGTGGTCAACATTCTGGCCGAGCCGATCAAGAACGATCTCGGCCTCGCCGACTGGCAGCTCGGCCTGATGAGCGGCCTGGCCTTCGCCATCTTCTACACCGTACTCGGCATTCCGATCGCCCGGCTGGCCGAGCGCAAGAACCGCCCGATGATCATCGGCACCGCTGTCGCGGTCTGGTCGGGCTTCACGGCTCTGTCGGGCATGGCCAACAGCTTCCTCCAGCTCGTGATCTTCCGGATCGGCGTCGGCGTCGGCGAAGCCGGCTGCACACCCCCGGCTCACTCGCTGATCGCCGACTACGTGCCCAAGGAAAAGCGCGCCTCGGCTCTGGCCTTCTACTCGATGGGCACGCCGCTCGGCGGTCTGCTCGGTCTGGTCATGGGCGGCCTGGTGGCTGACGCCTACGGCTGGCGAGCGGCCTTCCTGGTTGCTGGGGCCCCGGGCATCATCTTCGCCCTGCTTTGCTGGTTCACGCTGAAAGAGCCGCGCAAGCTCATCGCCCAGCATTCGGTCGCCATCCAAGCGACCCAGGTGTCGTTCGGCGAGACGCTGAAGTACCTCGCCACCAAGAAGACCTTCTGGCTCATCGCGCTCGGCGCGGCCATCAAGGCCTTCATCGGCTACGGCCACGCCCCGTTCACCGCCTCGTTCTTCCTCCGCGTCCACGGCGAAGAGGTCAAAGCCCTGGCCGAAAACTTCGGCCTGCAGTCGATCGGCTTCCTCGGCCTGGCGCTGGGTCTCATGGGCGGCACCGCCGGCGCCATCTCGGCCTATCTCGGCGGTCAGATCGCCGACAAGTACGCTAAGACCGATCTGCGCGGCTACGTCGTCGTCCCGGCCTTCGCCTCGCTGCTGGCGGTGCCGATCTACATCATCGCGGTCAGTGTTCCTTCGGCTTCTCTCGCGCTCTGGATCCTGGTGATCAACGGCCTGCTCGGCTCGCTCTGGTACGGCCCGGTCTACGCCATCGGCCAATCGATCGTGCCGCCGCACATGCGCGCCACGACCTCGGCCATCCTGCTGTTTACGATCAACCTGATCGGCCTGGGCCTCGGCCCGCTCGCCGTCGGTATCCTGTCCGACATCATGTCCAACGGCTTTGGTCTCGGTTCCGCCGAGGGCGTGCGTTGGGCGCTGATGATCTCGACCTGCTTCGGCATCGTCGCCTTCGTCCTCTTCTGGCTCGCTCGCAAGACGATCCGCGAAGAAATGGTCAGCTAGTCGAAAGCATGGAGGGCGCCTTCCGGCGCCCTCCATCGCCTATCTCAGGAACGCCAACCAGATCGCCGTCGCGCCGAAGATCAGCGCAAACAACCAGTTCAGCCAGCGGGTCCGGCGCGTCGGACGCCCCTGGATCGCCTGGACCAGAAAGACCCCCGCGGCCAAGCCGCAGCCTGACGCCGCCAACCAGGTCTTCCAGGGCGGCCCCACGAACAGCGCCGCCGCTACAATGGCCAAGGCCAGCAGCCGCACGAACAACTCAGGCGACACCGCCCGCTTCGTCTTCTCATCCGCAGCCATCAAGATCTCCGCTTCAACTCCAGAGAAGATAGCCGTGGCCGCGGTCCGGCGCGACGGCCGCTTGCCCCAGGCCGCGATCCTCCCGACAATGGCGTGATGACCAAGCTCATCTTCGATTGCGACCCTGGTGTTGACGACGCCGTCGCCCTCTTCCTGGCCTTCGCGTCTCCGCAAGACCTTGAGATCCTCGCCATCACCACCGCGGCCGGCAACGTCGCGGCCGACCTGACCGCGCGCAACGCCGCGATCATTCGCCAGATCGCCGGCCGCGAGGACGTGCCGATCCATGCCGGCGCGACCGCGCCCCTGGTCAGGCCGCCGGTCGAGGCCGGCCACTTCCACGGTGAGAGCGGGCTTGGAACCCTGCCCCTGTTCACGCCCGTCATCGGCGCGGCTCCTGGTCACGCCGCCCAGGTGATCGTCGACCAGGTCATGGCTCATCCACCCGGCGCGGTGACGCTCGCGGCCACCGGGCCGCTCACCAATATCGCCTTGGCCATCCGCCTGCAGCCGGCCATCGCCAGCCGCCTCGCCACGGTCGCGATCATGGGCGGCGCGCGGCGCGAAGGCGGCAACATCACCGCCTCGGCCGAGTACAACATCTATGCTGATCCGCACGCCGCCGACGTGGTCTTCGCATCCGGCGCCCGGTGCGTGGTGTTTGGCCTCGACGTCACCCATCAGGTCCGTGCCGATCCGGCCCGCACGGCCGCCATCGCGGCCATCAAGAGCCCCGCCGCCCAGGCCAGCGCCAACCTGCTGGAGTTCTCCAACGCCCTGGAGCGCGACATCGTCGGCGGCAGTGGCGCGCCGATCCACGACCCTTGCGTCATCGCCTGGCTGTTGGCGCCCCACCTCTTCACCCTGCGCCCCTGCGACCTGAAGGTGGAGACCGCCTCCCCCCTGACCCAAGGCCACACCGCCGTCGAGTTCCGTTTGGCCGACCCGGCCGCCGCCACGGTCCAATGGGCGACCGCGGCCGACGCCGATGGCGTGTTCGCCCTGCTGAACGAGCGGTTGGCGCGATGACCGCCATCACCGTCATCGGCTCGGTCAATCTGGACTTCGTCGCCACCGGCCGGGCCCTGCCGGCCCCCGGCGAGACCGTGACCGGCGCGATCCTCGCCCGCCATCCCGGCGGCAAGGGCGCCAACCAGGCCCTAGCCGCCCAGCGCCTCGGCGCCGACGTCAGGCTGGTCGCCCGGGTGGGCACCGACAGCCTGGCTGACGAGGCGCTGCGCCTGCTCAACGCCGAAGGGGTCGACCTGGCCGCCTGCGCCATAGATGCGGACGCCTCCACCGGCGTCGCCCTGATCGCCGTCGCCGCCAATGGCGAGAACCAGATCGTGGTCGCCCCCGGCGCGAACGCCACCTTCACCCCCGAGCGCCTGATCCAGGCCTCGTCTGGCGCGCTGATCTGCCAACTGGAGCTGCCGCTCGAAACGGTCGCCAAGGCGGTTGCCGAGGCGAGCGGCTTCGTCTGCCTCAACCTCGCCCCCGCCGCCGCCATGCCGGCCGAGACCCTGGCCCGCGCCGACCTGATCGTGGTCAACGAGACGGAGGCCGCCTTCTACGGTGAGGCGCTGCACGCCCTGCCCGGCCTGATCGCCGTCACTTGGGGCGCCAAGGGGGCCGGCCTCTATCGCGGCGGCCGGCAGATCGCCGCCGCCGCCCCGCCGCCAGTTGTCGCGCTCGACACCACCGGGGCGGGTGACGCATTCGTCGGAGCCATTACCCTGGCCCTACTGGAAGGTCAGGCGCCGGAAGCGGCCCTGAAGTTCGCCTGCGCCGCCGGCGCCCTGGCCGCCACCCGCGCCGGCGCGCAACCCTCCCTGCCGACCCGCGCCGAGGTCGACGCCCGCCTGGAGTCCGCGTGATGCCTGTCCCCACGCTCAGCCTGAAAGACTTCACCCACGGCTCGGAGGCGCAGCGCGCCGCCTTCTCAGACGCCCTGATGGCCAGCTTGCAGGACTACGGCTTCTTTATCCTGACCGACCACAACGTCCCGACCGACCTGCTCGACGCCGCCTACGCCCAAAGCGCCGAGGTCTTCGACCTGCCCTACGTGGACAAGCGCCATTACGCCGCCGGCCTGCGTGGCTACACCCCTTTCGGAACCGAACACGCCAAGGATTCGGGCCTGCCCGACCTCAAGGAGTTCTGGCAGATCGGCCGCGAACCGGCGCCCAGCCTGCCGGCCGAGGACTTCCCGCCCAACGTCTGGCCGAAGGAAGTCCCCGCCTTCGAGAAGACCTTCAGCGCCCTGTTCGCCGCCCTGGATGAAACCGGCCGTCTGCTGCTGACCGCCTTGGCCCCCAAGCTCGGGCTGGGGGCGGATTATTTCGACGACAAGGTCGCCGCGGGAACCTCAATCCTGCGCGTGCTGCACTATCCGCCTATCCCTGACGACGCCCCGGAGGGCGCGGTGCGCTCGGCCGCCCACGAGGACATCAACTTCATCACCATCCTAGTGGCCGCCAAGGGCGCGGGCCTGCAACTGCTCGACCGCGACGGAACCTGGCTGCCGGTGGAGACGCAGCCCCGCAACCTGATCGTCGACAGCGGCGACATGCTGCAGCGCCTGACCAATGGCGTGATCCCCTCCACGACCCACCGCGTGGTCAATCCGCAAGGACCAAACGTCAGCCGCTACTCGATGCCATTCTTCATGCACCCGGCCTCGAACGTGTCGCTGAAGTGCCTGCCGACCTGCGAAGGCGACGGCGCCAAGTGGCCCGAGATCACGGCCGGCGAGTTCCTGGCCGAACGTCTGCGCGAGATCGGTCTGGCGAAGTAGCCGCGCCTGATCGTCGCCAGTTCGGAAACGGTGTGTCGCGAACCGCGCCCCTACAACCTTCGCCTTTGGCGCACTACCTTAGCTACGCCATTCCGTCGCCTCCCACTCAGGGATGGCGGCTTTATCGCCCGTGGGGTCTAACTTCGCGGTTCGCATCGCCATTGGCGCCCCGCGCCAGCATCAGGAAGCTCCGCCTCATGAAGACCCTCGCCTTCGCCGCGTTCGCCATCGTCTCGGTCGCCGCCACCCCGCTCGCCGCGCAACCGGCCGTCGACATCTCCAAGATCGCTGCTGGAACCTACAAGACCGATCCGGCCCACACCCAGGTGGCCTTCACCGTCAACCACCTCGGCTTCACCGACTATCGCGGCCTGGTCGCCGATGCGACCGGCCAGCTGGTTCTCGATCCGAAGAACCCCGCCGCCGCCACGGTCAATATCGAGATCCCGATCTCCAACATCGCCACCAACAGCGCCGCCCTGACCAAGCACCTGCACGGCGCGGACTTCTTCGACAGCGCCAAGTATCCGACCGCCACCTTCCGCTCGACCAAGGTCGTCGTCGACGGCCAGGAAGCCAAGATCACCGGCGACCTGACCCTGCGCGGCGTGACCAAGCCTGTCACCCTCGACGCCCGCCTGGCCGGCGCCGGCCCGAACCCGATGAGCAAGGCGGCCACCGTCGGCTTCCACGCCACCACGACCATCAAGCGCAGCGACTTCGGCATGACCTACGCCCTGCCGGCCCTCGGCGACGCGGTCGAACTGCAGATCGAAGCGGCCTTCGAAAAGGCCAGCTAAGCTTTCGTGCGCCGGGCCCAGGCGAGCTCGGCGCACACCTCTACCTCCAGTGCGCGCGGCCCGTTAGGCTCGCGCCATGATCAGCCCGCGACTCGAAGCCGCCCGCCTCATTCTGCGCCCGCCAGTCGACGAGGATCTCGATGGCTGGGCCGGCCTCGATGCAGACGCCCGCGCGGTCCAGTTCATCGGCGGCGCCCGCAGCCGCAACCAGGCCTGGATGGACATGGCCACCGCCGCCGGCATGTGGAGCCTGCGCGGCTGCGGCCTGTTCTCGGTGATCGAGAAAGACACCGGCCGCTGGGTCGGGCGCGTCGGCCCCTGGCTGCCCGAAGGGGCCATCGGGACGGAAGTCGGCTGGGCGATCTCCCCCACCGCCTGGGGCAAGGGCTACGCCACCGAAGCCGCCCACGCCGCCATCGCCTGGGCCTTCGACCACCTAGGCTGGACCGACGTCATCCACTGCATCGACGCCCCGAACACCGCCTCCATAGCCGTCGCCGAACGTCTGGGTTCAGCCTGGCTCCGCGCTGACCATGAGGCGGACGGCAAGGAAGTTCAGATCTACGGCCAGTCCCGCGAAGCCTGGCGCGCCGCCAACCGCTAGAGCCTGCTGCCCACCTCACGGACGATCTCCAGCAGCCAGTTCACCGGCTGGCTCTCGCCGCTGCGGATCACCGCGCCGAAGCTGGCGGGCTCTGGCTCGCGGCTGGGTTCGATCAACACCAGGCGCCCGCGTTGCTGGGCCAGCAGGGCCAGCCGGCGCGGCACCAGGGCGGCCATGTCGGTCTCGCCGACGATGATCAGCGCGGAGTAGGCGTCCGGCACCGTCACCGGCCCCTGGAAGTCCCGCAGCGAAACACCGCCCAGGTCGTAGTCGTCGCTCCAAGCGGTGATCGCCCGCAAGCCCAGGTCCCGCAGGCCCATCCGCGCCACGCCCTCCATGGCCGCGTCGCCGCTGGCCACGATCAGGCGCGGCAGTTGCGCCAACACCGCATCGTCGGGATCGCCCTTCGCCGCCGGGTGATCGGCGCGGATCACCCAGACGCCGGTCTCCATGAACAGCGAGGTATGGACGAACCTGTTGGCGACATAGTCGAAACCGCCGATGACCATGTCGAGCCGCCCGCGATCCAAGTCGTCGACCAGACTGGCGTCCAGCCCCCTCAAACGCAGCTTCACCCCCGGCGCTTCGGTCAGCAGCCGCTGCACCACGCCGGGCATCAGCACCGAGCAGGCATAGGGGCTGGCGGCGACGTTGAAGGTCCGCTGGGTCGTGGCCGGGTCGAAGCGCGGCGCGCTGACCGCTCCTTCCAGCAGTTTCAGGGCCGCGCGCACCGCCGGCCCCATCTCGGCCGCGCGCGGCGTGGCCCGCAGGCCGGACGGTCCACGGATGAACAGTTCGTCGCCCAGCGAAAGCCGCAGCCGGCCCAGCGCATGGCTCACCGCCGACTGGGTCAGACCCAGCCGGGCGCCGGCCCGGGTGGCGCTCTCCTCCTCCAGCAAGGCGACGAACACCCGCAGCAGGTTGAGGTCCAGATTTCTAAAATGAGCGTCAGGCATAATGATCGTGACCAACTATCATTTGGCTCATGACCTCGCGAGGCATATCTGCCCCGCCCTGGGTTCGGCCTCCCCGCCGCCCACAACATCACCCAATCCAGCGGGCGGCATGATGTCGGCCGCTTCAAGACGTGGAGCAGCCCGTGAGCGACGCGGAAGGTTATCAGGCGATCGCCGAAGCTGAGCAGGAAGCCGCCAGCCATCGACCGGCTGAGCGCTCCCTCGGGCAGAAGCTGCGCCTGCCGCTGATGATCGGCGGGCCGTTGGCGGTCGCCGCCATCGTCACCTATTTCGTGCTGACCGGCGGGCGGTTCGAAACCACCGACGACGCCTATGTCCAAGCCGCCAGGGCGGCCATCAGCCCCAGCATCGACGGCCGGGTGGTCGAGATCGACGTCAAGGAGAACCAGCAGGTCCGCAAGGGCCAGGTGCTGTTCAAGCTTGATCCGGCCGACTTCCAGGTCGCGGTCGCGCAGGCCGAGGCGGCCCTGGCCGCCGCGCGGTTCGACACCCAAGGTTCCCAGGCGGTCTACGGCCAGCGGCAGGCCGATCTCGCCGCCGCTCAGGACGTCGTTACCTACGCCGAGCGCGAGGCGACCCGCCAAAAGGCGCTGGCCGCCGCGGGCGTCGCCACCCAGGCTCAAGCCGACGAGGCCGCCCATGCCGCCGAGCAAGCCCGCCGCCAGGTCGCCGTCGTCCGCCAGCAGATCGCCTCGGCCCTCGCCGACATCGGCGGGCGCACCGACCTGGCCGCCGACGCACACCCCAAGGTCATGCAGGCCAAGGCCGAACTCGACCGCGCCAAGCTGAACCTGTCCTACACCACCGTCGTCGCCCCCGCCGACGGCGTGGTCGCCAAGGTCGAGCAGCTTCAGGTCGGCAACCGGGTCTCGGCCTCCCAGACCCTGTTCTGGCTGATTTCCGGCCAGCCCTGGATCGAAGCCAACTTCAAGGAAGACCAGCTCGCCCACATGCGGGTCGGCCAGCCGGCGACGATCAAGGTCGACGCCTACGACCACGACCTGAAGGCCCACGTCGCCAGCTTCAGCCCCGGCACCGGCTCCAGCTTCGCCCTGCTGCCGCCCGAAAACGCCACCGGCAACTGGGTGAAGGTCGTCCAGCGCGTGCCGGTCCGCCTGGTCCTCGACGAAGCCGCTCCGCATCTCAGCGGCGGCCTCAGCGCCAAGGCGATTGTCGATATCCGCCAGGCGGCCGCCGCGCGATGACCGGCGCCGGTAACGGCAAGGGCGACGCGGCCAACCGGGTCGCGATCACCATCTCCGTCATGCTCGCGACGGTGATGAACTCGCTCGACACCACCATCGCCAATGTCGCCCTGCCCCACATCCAGGGCAGCGTCTCGGCCTCGGCCGACCAGATCACCTGGGTCCTGACCTCCTACATCGTCGCGGCCACCATCATGACCCCGCTGACCGGCTTTCTGGCCGATCGGCTGGGCCGCAAGATGGTGTTCCTGATCTCCATCGCCGGCTTCACGCTCGCCTCGATGCTCTGCGGCATCGCCACGAGCCTCGCCGAGATCGTGCTGTTCCGCCTGCTCCAGGGCCTGTTCGGAGCGGCGCTGATCCCGTTGTCCCAGGCCGTCCTGCTCGACATCAACCCGCCGGAGAAGCACGGCCAAGCCATGGCCGTCTGGGGCGCCGGCGCCGTCCTCGGCCCGATCCTTGGCCCGGCGCTCGGCGGCTGGCTGACCGACAATCTCGACTGGCGGTGGGTGTTCTTCATCAACCTGCCGATCGGCATCCTGGCCTTCGGCGGGGTGTTCCTGTTCCTGTCCGAGAAGAAGGGCGATGAGAAGCGGCCCTTCGACATGCTGGGCTTCGCCAGCCTGGCGCTTGCCATCGGCGCGTTCCAGATGATGCTCGACCGCGGGCCGGGCCAGGACTGGTTCGCCGCCACCGAGATCTGGATCTACCTGATCGTCGCGATCGTCGCCGCCTGGATCTTCGGGGTCCAGCTCGCCACCGCCGCCAAGCCATTCGTCGCTCGCGGCCTGCTCGCCGACGCCAACTTCATCACCTGCTGCATCTTCGGCTTCTTCATCGGCATCCTGCTCTATTCGACCTTGGCCCTGCTGCCGCCGATGATGCAGAATCTGCTCGGCTACCCGGTGGCCTTCACCGGCCTGGTCAGCATGCCGCGCGGCATCGGCTCGTTCATCGCCATGTTCGCGGTCGGCCAGCTTATCGGCCGGGTGAACATCAAGCTGATCCTGCTGGCGGGCCTTACCATCAGCGCGATCTCGCTATGGCAGATGACCCAATTCAGCCTGGGCATGGACACCGACCTGATCATCATGTCCGGCTTCCTGTCCGGGGTCGGCACCGGCCTGATCTTCGTGCCGCTCTCGACCATCGCCTTCGCGACCGTGATGCCGCAGTACCGCGCCGAAGGGGCCGGCATCTTCACCCTGGTGCGGAACATCGGCTCGGCGGCCGGCATCTCGATCATGCAGGCCCGCTTTATCACCGGCATCGAGACCCACCACGCCGTCCTGGTGGAGCACGCCCGCCCCGACAATCCGCTCTACCAGGCCTACGCCCCGACGCTGTTCCACAGCCAAAGCGCCATCGCCGGGTTCAACAATGTCATCACCCGCCAGGCCTCGATGCTCTCCTACATCGACGACTTCCGGCTGATGCTGGCCATCACCGTGCTCTGCGCGCCCCTCATCCTCCTCATGCGAACCCCGAAAGCCACCGGGGGAGAGACCATCCATGTCGCAGCCGACTAAATCCCGCCTCGCCGCCGTCCTCGCCAGCATCAGCCTCAGCGCCCTCGTGGCCGGCTGCGCGACCGTCGGCCCGGACTTCGCGCGCCCGGACGCGCCGACGTCCTCGGGCTACGCCATGCAGGGCGACCTCGCCCCGGCCGAAGCCCGCCTCGACAGCGCCTCGGCCGCGGCCGGACCGTGGTGGAACGCCTTCAATTCCCCCGCCCTCGACGCGGTGATCCGCCAGGCCATCGCCGACAGCCCGACCATCGGCGAGGCCGACGCGACCCTGCGCCAAGCCCAGTCGGCGCTCGCCCAGGCGCGCGGCGCGGCCGGGCCGCAAGTGGACATGAACGCCAGCGCCAAGCGCGAACGCGCCAACCTGCAGGCCTTCGGCTTCACCGGCTTCGGCGATATCGAGCTCAGCAACCCGACCTTCAACCTATACTCGGTGGGCGGCGGGATCGGTTACGATCTTGATCTGTTCGGCGGGCAGCGCCGGCGGATCGAGGGGGCGGCGGCCCGCGCCCAGGCGCAGGCCCAGCGCGCGGACGCCGCCTATCTCACCCTGACCTCCAATGTCGCGCTCCAGGCCCTGACCATCGCCACCCTTCAGGCGCAGATCGACGCGGTCGATGCGATGATCGAGGCCGACGAGGCCAATATCGATCTGGTTCGCCGCGCCAATGCGTTGGGCGGCTCGACCGCCACCGCCAAGGTCGCCGCCCAGAGCCAGCTCGAGCAGGATCGCGCCCTGCTGCCGTCGCTGCGCGGCCAACTTGCCGCCGCCCGTCACGCCCTGGCGGTCCTGGTGGGTCACGCCCCGGCCGACTGGACGGCGCCGGACTTCCGGCTCTCGCAAATGGGCCTGACCTCGCCCGTCCCGGTGGCCCTGCCCTCGGAACTGGTGCGCAAGCGGCCGGACATCCTGGCCGCCGAGGCGGACCTGCATGCGGCGACCGCCGACATCGGGGTGGCCACCGCCGACCTCTACCCGAATATCCGGCTCACATCGTCGCTGACCCAGGGCACATTGAAAGTCGGCGATATCTTCTCCTACGACGCCAGCGCCTGGGACCTCGCCGCCGGCCTGACCGCCCCGCTCTACAACGGCGGCGCCCTGAAGGCCCGCCGCCAGCAAGCGCGCGAGGCGGCCCAGGCGTCCTCGGCCCGCTACCAGCAAACCGTGCTCACCGCCTTCGGCCAGGTCGCAGACGCGCTCTCGGCCCTGGCCGCCGACGACGAGGCCATCGCCGCCTACAGCCGCTCCCAGGTCCAGGCCGACGAGCGCCTGCGTCTGGCCAGGATCGCCTATGAAAAGGGCGGCGGCACGCTGCTCGACGTGCTCGACGCCCAGCGCCAGGCCCACGACATCCAGTCGTCCCTGGCCCGCGCGCAGGGTCAGCGCCTGGCCGACGCCGTGCGCCTCTTCGCCGCCTCCGGCGCCGACTGGCGCGCGGCGACTTAGAACGGGAAGAACACCGGGATCGCGATCATCGCCGCGATCCAGGTGACGATATTGAGCGGCGCTCCGACCCGGACGAAGTCCATGTAGCGATAGCCGCCCATCTGGAAGACCAGCACGTTGGTCTGGTAGCCGAACGGCGTGGCGAAGGCGGCGCTGGCCGCCATCATCACGGCGACCAGGAACGGCCGCGGATCGACGCCCAGGCTCTCGGCCAGGGCCACCGCGACTGGCGTCACCAGCACCGCGACCGCCGCGTTGGACAGGAACTCCGTGGCGATCAGGGTCACGCCATAGAGCACGATCAGTGCGGTCAGCGGCCCGAACGGCCGGATGAAGTCGATCAGATACTCGGTCCCCATCGCCGCCAGCCCGGTCACCTCGATCGACAGCCCAACGACCACCATGCCGGCGATCAGCAGCAGCACGTCGGGCCGCAAGCCGGCATAGGCTTCCTCGGGGCTGATAACCTTCAGCAGGATCAGCGACACCGCGCCGGCGAAGGCCGTCGCCGAGATCGGCGCGACGCCTAGGGCGGCGGCGGCCACCACGGCGACGAAGACCGCCAGTGCGATCATCGCCTTGCGGAACTGGAACGGCCGGTCGGCGGCCTTAAACAGAGCCACGTCGCCCAGCACCGCGTCGCCCGCGCCGGCCTCGTTCCCGCGCGCCTCGCCGATCGCCAAGGCCGGGGGTGCGGCCTCAGCCGGTGTCGCAGCGTCCTTGGGCAGCATCTTGGAGCCGAACAGATAGAGATAGAGCGCCCCGGCCCCGGCGATCGCCAGGCCCACCGGGGTGATCTCGAACATCCCGAAAGTCGGCTGGCCGGCGTTGCGGGCCATGTCGTTGACCAGCAGGTTGGTCGAGGTGCCGATCAGGGTCAGCAGGCCGCCCATCACCGTGACGTAGCTGAGCGGCATTAGAAACCGCTTGGGCGACAGCCCCAGCGAGATCGCCACATCCTTGATGACCGGAGCTGCCAGCACCACGATCGGGGTGTTGTTCAGGAAGCCGCCAACCGTGCCGCACAGCCCGATCACCAGCCACAGCCCCTTCTCGCCCAGCCGCGCGCACATCTTCATCGCCTGGCGGATCAGCAGGCCCAGCAGTCCGGACAGCTCGATGGCGTAGGCGATGACGAACAGCGAGGCGAGCGCCACCACCGCCGGGCTGGCGAACGCGCCCTGCACCTCCACGGGCCGGATCACTCCCAGCAGCAGCAGCGCCGCCGCCGCCGAAAGAGCGGCCACATCCGAGCGCACTCGCCCGTGTATCAGCACGCCGACAACGCCGATTAGAACCACCAGCGCCGCGATCTGATCGAAATTCATATGGCTGTGCAGACCCGCCCAAAAACGTTCGCGTCAACCGTTCGGGCCGGCGCTCCCCATCTTCGCCGACTATGGTAGCCTTTGTCCCATGGCTCCCGAGGACGTGAACACCGCTCGCCGCACCCTTTCCCGTTTCGCCCCGGCCACGGCGCTGGCGCTCGCCAGCCTGCTACTGGTTCAGTGCGAACGAAAACCGGATCCAGCCCCGGCGCCCGCGCCGGCCGTCACCGCTCCAGCCCCGCCGCCCAAGCCCATTGTCGTTCCGCCCCCGCCGACGCTGGGCCGCGCCGACATCTTGGCCGCCCTCAACGCAGCGAGCGCGACCTACGCCGCCGGCGAACCCGCGCCCGCCGACTCTCTAGCCGGCCGCGCCTTCGCCATCCGCCTCCCCTTCGGTTGCGGCGGTCCCGGCGCCGCTCCCGAAGGCCTGGCTCAATGGGCCTGGGGCCCGCAGCAGAAAACCATCAAGCTCAGCCTGACGCCGGCCGACTGGGCCAAGTCGCCGCTGATCGCCGCCCCGGAGGGCGAGGCCCCGCTCGAGGCCGCCGAAGGCTTCTGGATCGCCCGCCCCTGGATGACCGCCGAGACTTGCCCCGCCGCCTTCGGCTCCACCGCGCCAGCCGGCGCAGCGGAGCCCTCGCCGCAAACCGCCGGCCTGGTCGCCGTTTTCGACGCCGAGGGCTCGCGGTTCGGACGCCGTAACGGCCGCGCCTACAGCTTCACGGTCCGGCCCTCTGGCGAGGTGCCGCTGACCCTGCCCGACCGCGGCTACCGCGTGCTGCTTGAAGGCAGGCTTGGCGCCTTCCCGGACGGCCGCACCATCCGTTGCCACAGTGAGGGCCCGGACCAACGACCGGTCTGCGTCGCCGCCGTGCAACTCGACCGCGTCGCTTTCGAGGACGGCGCCTCGGGCGCGATCCTCAGCGAGTGGCGCAAGGGCTAGGCGGCGAACCTGTCTCGGGTCGCACGGGCCGCCGGCCGCGCGTAGCACCGCGCCAGCCAGGCCTCGACTTCGCCGTGCTCGGCTAGGCCGATGGTCTTGACCCGCGATGGCGAAAGCACCCCGGCGACGTTCAGATCGGCGATAGTGAAGTGGTCGGCCGCCAGCCAAGACCGCCCGGCCAGCGCCAGGCCCAAGGTCGCGAGCGACGTCTGCACGAAGGCGTCGAGCTCAGCGCCCACGGCCGCGCGAACTGCGGCCAGCCGGGCGTCCTGCTGCACCCAGGGCTCCAGATGCCCCTGCGCCCACAGGCTCCAACGCCAGACCTGCGCCTCGCCCTCGCTTGGATAGAGCGGCTGGGCGCCCGCCGACCCGTAGGTTTTGGCGAGATAGAGATTGATCGCCATCGACTCCGACAAGGCCATGCCGTCATCGACGATTGTCGGGATCGAACCGGCCGGGTTCAGCGCCAGGAACTCGGGTGACTTCAGCCAAGGATCGTCCCAGGCGAGCGGAACATGCTCGTAGGTCAGGCCAAGTTCGGCAGCCGCCCAAAGGGTGCGCATCGTGCGCGAGCGGGGAGAGCCATAGATCGTGAGCGTCATGCTCAAGCTTGCCCGCTGGCCGCCGCCCAGGTCAATGCGGCCGGCGCCTCACCCCGCCGCGCCCAGATAGTCCATCTTTCCGATCTTCACGCCCTGGCTTCGCAGGATGTCGTGGGCGGTGGCGACGTGGAAGAAGAAGTTCGGCAGGGCGAAGGTCAGCAGATATTCGTCGCCGGGAAAGCTGACCTTCCGCTCAGGTCCGAACCTCAGCTCGACAGTTCGGGCCTCGCTGCCTTCGAGGGCGGCCGGGTCGATGGCCTCAAGATAGGCCACTGTGTCGGCCACCCGCTTGATCAGTTCGGCGAAGGTCGTCTCGGTGTCGGGCATCGACGGCGAGGCCACGCCGCTCAGCCGCTGGCCCGAAAGCTTGGAGGTGTCGCTGGCCCGCTGCACCTGACCGGCCAGGTTCAGCATGTCGGGTGCGAGCTGGGCGTTGATCAGCGCCTCCTCGGCCACCCCGGTCTCGGCCGCATGGGCCGCCCCCTTCTGCAAAAGGCCCGAAAGCGCCTGGAGCCCCCGAACGAAGACCGGGATCGAGACCTGATGCATGGACAGGGACATGGCGCGCTCCAATGGTAGAGGTGAGCGCCCGATATGGTCTTTGCCCCGCCCCGCCGCAACGCTCAGCAGGCCTTGGCCGCGTACAGCCCCATCAGGTGGTCCAGCCGCTCGCGCACCGGCATCATCTCCATCGCCTCGCGCTGCATGGCTTCCATCTGGTCGGTCATCTTCTGGCGACCGGCGGCCATCTGCGCCTGACGCCCCATCGACAGCGCGGTTCCGCCGAACGGAACCAGGCCCGCCACGCTGCCGAGCACCATGTCGGCCGGGCCGCCCATCCCGCCGCGCATCATGCCGCTGGTCGCCCGGCTCATGCTGGTGGTCTGGCGCATCTGCTGCTCCTGCAGCTGGCGATTGATGTCGTTGATCTCGGCGATCAGCTGTGGGCAGGCCAGGGCCCGATCACCGGCCCGCACCACCTCATAGGGCGGGGCGACAGCGGGCGTAGCCGTGGTCAGGATCGCCCCGGCAAGCAACAGGATCATGGCTCAGCCCCTTCTGGCGGAAGGCGAACCTAGCCGGACGTCTCACACGCGCCAGCGCAGGGCGACGGAGTATGCAGTTCTCGCGACGGGCTAGGTCAGGCGATCTGCGCCACCCTCGCGGTCGGCGGCGGGGGCGCGGCGCGCGCTTCCTCGATCAGCCAGTCACGGAAGGCGCTCACCACCGGCCGGGGCGAGGCCCGCGGCGCGACGAAATAGAAACGCGCCGGCGTCCGGACAAAGCCAAAGGGCGCCGCCAGCCTGCCCGAAGCGACATCGCCGGCGACATAGATCCATGGCGAGACCCCAACCCCTAGCCCGGCGACCGCCGCCTCCAGCATGTAGAACAGGTGCTCGTATTCGCGATGCTCCCCCGCCTCCCCGACCTCCTGGCGCGCATGCTGCGCCCACTCGGCCCAGGCCTGCCGATGGGGTCGGGTGTGCAGGCGCGGGGCCTGACCCAGATGCTCCAGGTCGCCGGCCAAACTCGGGGTCATCACCGGGCCATGGAAGTTGTCGAGAAAGGCCGTGGCCTCCAAACCCTCGCCGGGAATGGCCTCGGCCAGCCGGATGGCGGCGTCGAACTGATCGCGGCCGAAATCCACCGGGCCATAGGCTTCGGTCACGCGAATGCTCAAGCCAGGATGCAGCGCATGGAACCCCGCCAGCCGCGGGATCAGCCAGCGCATCGCCAAGGTGCCCACGCAGGACACATGCAGTTCGCGGTCGGCGCTCGCCCGTAGCGACAGGAAGGACCGCTCGATGCCGTCGAAGGCCTCGCCCAGGCTGGCGGCCAATCGCGTCCCGGCCTCGGTCAGGCGCAGACTGTTGCGAGGCCCCTGGGTCAGCCGCACGCCGCACTCGCGCTCCAGGCTTCGGACCTGACGGCTGATCGCGCCATGGGTCACGCACAGCTCGTCGGCGGCCAGGCTCATCCGCCCCAGACGGGCGAACGCCTCGAAGGCGCGCAAGGCGGTCAAGGGCGGCATGGTTCGCTTGGGCATGTGACCTCAGATCACGGAAACGACGACGGACGTCGGCTTCAACGGTCGTGTTCGCCAGGCCCCTGCAGGACCCGCATCCAATCGACCGGCGGGTCTTCCAGCGCGCTCCGGGGAATGCCGTTTCGCGCGGCGATGTGCGCGCGCCAGACCCACCAGTAGCAGGTCCACAGCCACGCGACCTGGTAGACGATCCAGGCGATCAACCATCGCAGGACCCCGCTTTCCTGGACGTCGCCCATCGACATGTCGTTGGCTCGCATCGATCCGATCCTCGCGTCATGCGGGTAGGATGCGAGCGCTCCCCCATCGGCGCAAACGACATCTCCACCGCCTGTTCGTGAGCTCACATCACATATATCGCGGTTCTTCGAGAAAGTCCCATAGCTCCCGTCGCCGCCTGCTCTGCGCGGCGATAGAGTGGCGCAAACCATACGGAGCAGGCCATCCATGAGCAGCGGCGACATCGAACGCAGGAGTTTCCTCGGCGCAGCGGGTCTGGTGCTGGCGACGCCTACCGTGAGCTTGGCCGCCTCCGGCAAGCCGCAGGTCGTGATCACCACCAGCCACGGGGTGATCGTCGTCGAACTCGAGGCGCAAAAGGCCCCGATCACCTCTGCGAACTTCCTGCGCTACGTCGACGCCGGCGCCTATGATGACGGCGTCTTCTTCCGCGCGTCGCGCGATCCCGGCGCGCCGAAGCAGGGCACCATCGTCGGCCGCCCCCGCGCCAAGGTCCTGCCCTATCCGCCGATCCGCCATGAAAGCACGACCAAGACCGGGCTGCGTCACACCACCGGGACGATCTCGCTGGGTCGTTTCGCGCCGGGCACAGCGACGAACAACTTCTTCATCTGCGCCAGCCCCGAGCCCTATCTCGACGCCCACCCCGGCGCGCCGGGCGACAATCTCGGATACGCCGCCTTCGGCCAGGTCGTGCGCGGAATGCCGGTGGTCCGCAAGATCCTGTCGCTGCCGACCAACGGCAAGTCGGAATACGCCGACCAGCGCGGCCAGTGGCTCAGTCCGCCTGTCCCGATCCGCAGCATGCGCCGCGCGACCTAGGCCAGCGTCAAACGCACCGGGTCGAGGGCCGTCATCAGCGGGTAGTGATCGCCCAGCACCTGGATCCCGTGCATCAGGAGCGCCGCCGGTATGACCACTTCACCGGCCTCGCTGGTCATCGCCGCCAGATCGAGGCGCGCGATCTCCAGCCGATGCGTGCGGGACTTGCTGTCGGCGACGGTGAGAACCGCGCCGGACGGTCCGACCTCCACGATGGGGTCCGCCAGGAATACCGAGAGCATGCCGCCGTGGGCGTCGAACTTCAGTTCGCCGGCGAACGTCCCGCGTCCTTCCAGTTTCCCGTCCGCGCCCAGCCGCAGATCGCCGCCCGGCGCGGGCGCGAAGGTGAACCCGCCGTCGGCCGTGCGCTCGGCGCCGCCGCCGGCCTCGATCACGCCGCCCGTGGCTTCCACATAGCTCCGGAAACTCTGCTTCACGCCCCAGCTGAGCATCGTCACGTTCGCGGCCATTGTTCACTCCCCATTCGGCACGGCTCTTATCCCACCAGCCTATGCCCAACCTCGGCCGCTAGCGCAATTTGTCGCCTGCGCCACGCGGGGCGTGAATGCGAAAGCCCAAGCTTGGCAATGTGGGATGCAACCAAACCCGGCGATGCTACCATGCCCTATGGTTGAGCTTGGGCACGGTCGATTTTCCCGCGTCGTGGTCCTGGGTTGCTCCGGATCAGGGAAGTCCACCCTGGGCGCCAGGCTCGCGCGCCATCTCGGCCTCCCCTTCGTGGCCACCGACGACGTCTATTGGCGAACAGATTGGACGCCCGTTCCTGAACCTGAGGTGCGGACCTGGCTCGACGTGGCCAGCGCCGCTCCACGTTGGGTGCTGGACGGGAATTTTGACGCTCAGCGCGATGTCCTCTGGGGTCGCGCGGAGCTGGCGGTCTGGCTCGACCTACCCTGGACGACGACGGTTGCGCGCGTGGCTAGGCGAAACCTCGGCTGGTGTCTCATGCGCACGCCCGTCTGGGGCGGCCTGCGCATGACGCTCCCACGGGCCCTGAGCGGCATACGCCACGCCTCGACAAGCCATGCCCTCAAGCGGCGGAGCTATCCCGAGCTGCTGGCGAAATTTCCGAACCTCACCGTCGTCCGCGTTCGATCGCCGAACGAGCTCGATGACTGGTTCGCCAGCCTGTAGCGACTCAAGGCTGGCGCATCAGATACTCGGCGACCGCGTGGTAGGCCGGTAACGAGGTCGGGTCGTTGGCGCTGTTGCTGGCGGTCGGGTGCGAGCTGAACCGCGCGATCACCACCTGGGCCTTCGGGTCGATATAGATCGCCTGGCCGTGCACCCCGCGGGCCATATAGGCGCCTTGGTCGTTGTGGCTGACCCACCACATGCCGCGATAGCTCCAGCCCGGCAGGTTCGTATATCCGGCCTTGGCGAACGCCGCCTTGTCGCCGCCGGCCTGGATGCGCTTGATCGCCGCCTCGGGGATCAGCCGCTGGCCGTCGATGGTTCCGCCGTTGAGCATGAGCTGGCCCAGCCGCGCCATGTCGCGCAGGCCGGCGTTCAAACCGCCGCCGGCAAACGGCGTGCCGATGGAGTCCACGGTGTAGTAGGCGTCCTGCTCGGCCCCCATCCTGCTCCAGACCTGGTCCGACAGCAGCTGGGCGACGGACTTGCCCGACACCCGCGCGATGATCCACCCGAGGGCGTCGGTGTTGATGGTCTTGTAGCCGAACGCCTGGCCATGCTCGCCCTGCTTGCGGACGGTCTGCAGGTACTCGAAATAGGTCTGAGGCCCCTTGTAATCGGCCGGCTTGGGCAACGGATTGCCCGCCGCGCCATAGGCCCAGACGTCGGCGTTGGGGTCGGCGTAGTCCTCGCTGTACTTCAGCGCCGTGGTCATCTCCAGCACTTGCCGAACGGTGGCGTCGCCAAAGGCGCTGTTGGCCAGTTCGGGCACGATGGACGCGACCTTGGCGTTCTCGTCCAGCTTGCCTTCCGCCACCAGGGTCTCGCCGAGCAGGCCGGTGATCGACTTGGTCACCGACATCGCGCCGTGCTGACCAGCTTCGGTCAGGCAGCCGGAATAGCGTTCATAGACCACGACTCCCTTGTGCAGGACGATGACCCCGTCCGAATAATTGGCGTCGAAAGCCTGGCCCCAGGTCATCTTCGCGCCGCCGCCCATGGGGGTGAAGGTCACGCCGTCCAGCGCCGCGTCCAGCTTGCGCGTCCACGGCGCCGGCGCGCCCAGTCCGCGGCTGACCGCCACCGTGGGCATCAGTTGCCGAAAGTGACAGACCGTCCAACGCAGTTTCGGAAAGCTGAAGTAATCGGGGTCGCTAAAGCGAATGATCTTATCGGACGGCGGCGGAGACCCGACCATCCAGCCCAGTTTCACCGGATCGGACTCCGCGGCCGTCATGGCTTTTCCCGTCTGAGCCTGAGAGGTTGAGGGGGCCAGCGCCCCAGCCAGCGACACGACCGCCGCGAGAGCCCCCACGCTCCATCTCGAACCGACCGAGGGCCGGACCTTGGAATTCGACGACGACATTTTGCGTATGAGCCGCCGGCCGTCGGCCGGAGCGCTCTCCCAGCTTCGCTATGACAGCGTAACCGGCCCCCACGCCGATAGGTTGCCGACACCAAGGAAATTTCACTGGACGCGTCATGCGCTCCTGGCCAGCTTTCTGGCCCCTGCAGACGGAGCGCGGCGTATGAGTGAACTGACCAGCCAGATCGGCGGACTGCGGGCCTACGCCTGGCCGGCCGAAGGGCCTCCGCTCGCCACGTCTCGCGACGCCTCCGATCTGGTCGGCGAAGCCTTCTCCGCCTCGGCCGAGCTGGTGATCGTTCCGGTCGAACGCCTGGGCGCCGACTTCCTGCGCCTCTCGTCGGGGCTGGCAGGCGAGGTGCTGCAGAAATTCGTCAACTACGGGCTGAAGTTCGCCATCCTCGGCGACATCTCGGCGGCTACGGCGGCCAGCGGGCCGCTGCGCGATTTCGTCTATGAGTCCAACCGCGGCCGCCGCGTCTGGTTCGCCCAAGACCTCCCGGCTCTCGAGGCTCTGATCGGTGCGCGATAAGGCCCCGTCCGCTCAAGATTGCATTGGCCGTCGCCGCCGATAAGCTGGCCGCGTCGAAAAAGGCGGACCGGTGTGGTTAGTCCGGTCGCACCGAACGGTGCTCTGTCCGAGGCGTTCGCCTTGAGTCCCACGACCTTGAACTGCCGGCGCATGGCGTGCCGGCACAGCAAAGGACGTGCACCATGCAGCAGCAGATTTCAGTCATCACCCTTGGCGTCGCCGACCTCGCCCGGTCACGCCGGTTCTATGCCGAGGGTTTCGGGTGGCGCCCGGTGTTCGAAAACGAAGAGATCGCCTTTTACCAGATGAACGGCCTGATGCTGGGAACCTGGCTACGGTCAGGGCTTGAGGCGGACATGCAACGGCCGGGCCTCACCGCGCCCGGCGCCTTCGCCCTGGCCCACAATGTCCCGGGTCAAGGCGACGTCCAGATCGTGCTCGACCGATTGGCCCGGGCCGGCGGCACGATCCTGCGCAATGGCGATGCGCCCCCGCACGGCGGCTTCCGCGGCTACGTCGCCGACCCCGACGACCACGCCTGGGAGATCGCCTGGAACCCCGCCTGGAAAATCGACGCGCGCGGCATGGTCACCTTCGGTGTCTAGGCCGCGTCCATCGTCTACGCTGCGCCCCTAGGACTCCACCCCCGCCAGATGGCTGACGTCGTTCAGGCTGAGCACATTGCGATTGAACCACCGGTCGTCTTCGCTGAGGCGGCTGACGCCGGCGGCGCTGGATCTGAAGTTGACCCAGCCCACCGCCTCCAGCGGCATCCTGATCCAGGCCGCGATGGCGAAGGTGACCGCATAGCCATGGGTGACGACGACCTGGGTCGCGCAGGGGCTCTGCGCGATTTGGTCCATGGCCCGGTAGATGCGGGTGGCGAACTCGCGCTTGGTTTCCGCCTCTTCGATGCCATCGCGATGATCGAGCCGGTTCCCGTCCTTTGGCGCGGCGACAAAGCGCTCCTCCAGCCACGCGTCGGGCCGCCCGCCCGCCACGCCGTAGCTGCGCTCGCGCAGGTCGCTCCAGTGCGTGACCGGGACATTTAGAGCCTGCGCGATCGGCGCGGCCGTCTGGGCCGCGCGGCGCAGGTCCGACGAATAGATCTCGACGGCGGCGTCGCCGGCCAGTCCGGCGACCCGCTGCGCGACGGCCTCGGCCTGGCGCCGTCCCAGCTCGGTGAGGTCGCTGTCATACCAGCCGCCTACCAGCCCCTCGACATGGTGCTGCGACTGGCCATGGGCCACGAGGTAGATGTCCTTGGCCATGATGCTCCCCGGCTGACGCGGGGAACGACCCTAGGGGTGCGTGTTGTCCTCGTCGAGCACCGCCCGCACCAGCCCGCCGAGTTGCCGGATGCCGAATGGCTTGGCCAGGAAGTTGACGCCCGGATCGATCACTCCGCCATGCACGACCGCATTGCGAGTATAGCCGGTGGTGTAGATCAGCTTCAGGCCGGGCCGCAGGGCGATAGCCTGGTCGGCCAATTGGCGCCCGGTCATCTCGGGCATGACGATGTCGGTGAACAACAAGTCGATCGCCTGGCCGCTCCGGATGATCTCCAAGGCCTGGGCGCCGTTGGCGGCATGGACGACGCTGTAGCCCAGCTCCCGCAGCGCTTCGACGGAGTAGTTCCGCACGCGCTGTTCGTCCTCGACCACCAGTATGACCTCGTGGGCCTCGCCGCCGCGGGGCTGGGCGGCCGCCCTGAGCCGCGCGGGGGTTTCGGCGCCCCAGAAGCGGGGCAGATAGATCTTGAACGTGGTCCCGTGGCCGACCTCGGAATAGATGCGGACCTGGCCGCCCGACTGGCGCACGAAGCCGAACACCTGGCTCAGGCCAAGGCCGGTGCCCTTGCCGACCGGCTTGGTGGTGAAGAAGGGATCGAAGGCCTTCGCGATCACCTCGGACGTCATCCCCACGCCGGTGTCGGACACCGCCAGCATCACGTACTGGCCGCTCTCGATCTCCGCGTCGATCGCATGGTCGGCGTCGACCTCGATGTTGCAGGTCTCGATCAGCAGGCGGCCGCCCTCAGGCATCGCGTCGCGCGCGTTGACCGCCAGGTTGAGGATCACGTTCTCCAGCTCGCTGGGATCGGCCTTGGCCTTCCATAGGTCCTCGGTCAGCACCGTTTCCACGGTGATGGTCTCGCCCAGGGTTCGGGTGAGCAGCTCGAACATTTCGGCGACCAGGCGATTGCTGTCGATGGCCGCCGGCGCCAACGGCTGTTGCCGCGAAAAGGCCAGCAGTCGCTGGGTCAATGCGGCCGCGCGCTCGGCCCCCTCCATCGCACCGTCAATGTAGCGGTCCACGTCGGTGTCGCCGCGCTGCAACCGGCGTTGCAGCAGGTCCAGCCCGCCGATCACCACGCTAAGCATGTTGTTGAAGTCGTGGGCGATGCCGCCGGTCAGCTGGCCGATCGCCTCCATCTTCTGGCTCTGCCGCAAGGCCGCCTCGGCCTTGGCCTGTTCGGCCACCGCCTCGGCGACCCGCCCGTCCAGCGTCTCGTTGAGCTCGATCAATGCGAGCTCGCCCCGTCGCCGCTCGGTGATGTCATTGAAGAGGACCGCCACATGGCCGGTGTCGACCGCCCCAATGCGGAAAGCGTGCACATCGTACCAGCGGTCATCAAGCGCCTGGGCGGCGTTCTCGAAACGAGTTGCCTCGCCCGTGGTCGCGACACGGCCATAGATGTCAAACCAATGCTGCTCGTGGTCGGGCGCCATCTGGCGTATCCATTGGCCGACGACGTCGGTCAGGCCCGTCTGCCGCGCGAAGGCGTCGTTGACCTCGATGAACCGATAGTCGCAGGGCGTCCCCTCGGCGTCGAAGGCCATTTCGATGATGCAGAAGCCCGCGTCGATAGAGTTGAACAGGCTGCGATAGCGCGCCTCGCTCAGCGCCTGGGCGTCCTGGGCGGCCTGTCGTCCACGCACCTCGATCTCGATCTCCCGCGCCCTGGCGGCGTAGAGATCAACCGTCTTGCGCAACTCCAGCTGAGTCATGACCTGCCGCGCGAGCAGTTCCAGGGCCAGCTGCTGCCGGGGCGTTATGCCTTCAGGCCTGGGCCGGCGATCCAGCACGCACACCGTGCCAAGCGGCAGGCCTTCGGGCGTTTTCAGCAGCGCGCCAGCGTAGAATCTCAGGCCGTCGTCGACAGTCACCAGCGGATTCTTGATGAAACGCGCATCCTCCCGCGTGTCGGTCACCACCATGGTGTCGTGCTGCAGGATGGCGTGGGCGCAGATCGACACGTCGAGCGGCAGTTCACGGGCGCCGATGCCGATCTCAGCCTTGAACCATTGTCGACCGCTGGCGATCAGGTTGACGACAGCGATCGGCGCCTCCAGCACCTCGGCCGCCAGGCGCGCGATGTCGTCGAACTCCGGCTCGAGCGGGGTGTCGAGAATAGCGTAGCTTTCAAGCGCGGCGAGACGGTCGGACTCGGTCCAGGTCGTCAGCGTCATCAGACGGTTACTCTCGAACATCACGGTAGGAAGACCGTTGATTAGCACAGCTTGTGGTGACGCTCATTGAGGCACATCGCCCCCATGCGTCCGGCCTGAAACCAACCCGACCTGATCGCGAGCTTTAGCCGCAAAATCTCGGTTTCAATGTCGGATACCCATCCCAAATCGGGATTCCGACGACAACGGCGCCATTGTGTCGCTTCGCGGGAACATCAAGCAAGTTTGTGGGTTATCGCTCCAGCCAAGATTGCATACCGCGCGGCCGATCGAGGACGGTCCGCCGGGGCAGACTCGGCCACGTCGCGTTTGAGTTTCACCGAGTATGGACACCGGTCTGTGGGGTGACCGTCCCAGTTGAACAATGAGGATGTGGAAAAATGCCCCGGCTGATAAATCGTATCGCGAGCGCCCCGCTCGCTCTTACCGCCGCCCTGGTTATCGGCGGCGTAGGTCTTAGTGGCTGCGCCACTCAGAAGTATGTCGACGAGCAGATCGCCGGCGTGAACACTCGCATCAGTGCGGTGGATTCGAAGGCGACGGACGCCATTCAGCGCGCCGACGCCGCCTCCGCGGCCGCCGCCGCAGCACAAGGTACGGCTCAAACCGCCGCCAGCGACGCTGCGACCGCGAACCAGCGCATCGATCAGCTCACCGCCAGGGTCGACCAACTCGGACAGTCTCCGGGGAAGCGGCCCAGGAACTGACCTTTATGTCGTCACCGTTCGCCTCTAGCGCATCGCTGCACGGCCTCAGGGGGCGTCATAATGACGTCGCTTGGCCAGGTTCAGGGGAGCGAGCGCTATTCGTGATCGGTTGACGACTGCGCGTCCAGCGCTGGCGCTCTGGCTGGGCTTGACCCTGGCCGGGGCGTCATTGCCTGGCTTCGCCTTTGCGCAAGACCAAGAGGTTGGGCCGACCCCAACGGCCCAACCGGATTCATCGCAGACAGTTCTAGAAGTCGCCGACTGGGTGACCGCCTCAGGCGACAACCGCGGCCTGCCCTTCATGGTCATCGACAAGGCCACGGCTCAGGTGTTCGTCTATGGCCCAAGCGGCCAGCTCATGGGCGAAACGCCGGCCCTGCTTGGCATCGCCAAGGGCGACCACTCCGCGCCCGGCGTGGGTGATCGTGAACTGGCCGATATCCCGCCTGCTGATCGCACGACGCCGGCGGGCCGCTTCATGGCGCACTATGGCCCCGCGATCGGCACGACAGAGAACGTCCTGTGGGTCGACTACGAAACCGCCATCTCCATGCATCCGGTGGTCACATCGAACCCAAAGGAGCACCGGCTTGAGCGTTTGAAGTCGGCCACGCCTGACGACAATCGCATCACCTTCGGCTGCATCAACATCGCCCCCGCCTTCTACCAGGACCTCGTGCGCCCGGCCTTCAGCGGGACCGGCGGCGTCGTCTACATCCTTCCCGAGACCATGTCGCTGAGCGAGGCCTTGCCGGCCTTCCGAGCTCCGACCACCACGGCGTCGGCGCAATCACGCTGAGGCTCGGCCTTCCGGTAATGCGCCGACAAGCGGAACCATTGCCCCGTGATGTCGTTCGCATCGGGTAATCGGGAGAGTTCCATGAAGCCAATCGCCCTGGCCGCGCTCATCGCGGCCTGCCTCGCTCCGTCGCTCGCCGCGGCCCAGCCCGTCGCCCTGGGCCTCACCCGGCTTCAAATCGAAGACGCCGATCTGCTGGACCTACAGGGCCGCGAAATTGGCGAAGTCGAACGATTGGTCGTCGACGACGGCGGCAAGGTCACCCATCTGATCGTCGAGATCGACCAGAAGGACCCGAAGCCCGATCATATCGTCCAGATTCCGCTCACCGGCCTGGCCGCCGTCCCAGATCGTGACGATCGGGGCGAGTTCGATATCCAGACCCGCCAGGGCGTGGCCGAACTCCTGGCGCTTCCCGCCGTGGCGCTCCGCTAGGGCGTCAGGTCGACCGCCGCGCGGAAACTGCCGTCCATGTAGAACGGCACGGACTCATGGGCGTGGGCGATCAGCCAACGCCCGCCGCTCTTGCGGAGCCCCAGCGTCACCCGGTTCCAAACCGCAAACGGGCCGCCGTCCACGGCTGTTGCGCTAAGCCGTCCGAGGAAGTGACAGAAGGCGACCTGATCGCTGGCCGCGACGCGCAGTTGCGCGATCTCGAACCCGATCGGCCCATCGAATGTGGCGAACCAAGCCTCGAGTGCGGCCTTGCCCCAGGCGTTGGCGCCGCTGAACTGCAGCGGCGGAGCCATCACGAATTGGACTTCGTCCTCGACGAAATGGGCCAAGACGCGGTCGGCGTCCTTGGTCCGGCGGGCGTCGGCCCAATCGTCCAGCACGGCGTGGATCTCGCGTTCGGCGGGGGTTTGCTCAGCCTTTGTCATGATCGCCTCCTACGGCGGTTGTCCCAAGTGGGCTTCCCCAAGGACGAACCAGCGCTAGGCGAACCGACAATCGGCGGCAGATATGCAAAAGGGCGCAGCACAGCCACGCCCCGCATATCGGGTAGTCATTGATCCCGGATCAGTCGCCAAGCGACAGTTCCGGGATGACCGTCAGCCGCACGACGTGCGGTTAGACGTGTTCTGGGGCCTGATGGGTCGCCGCGCAGATGGCGCTGAGGTGACCTTGCAGGGACCGGCTGGCGAGCAGAGCGTCGACAGCGCGGCACCCTTCTTCCTTCAGACGGGTCTTCAGTTGCGCGATGCTCGCGAATTGCCCGGTGCGGGCCAGAGCGTAGGCGCGTTCGACAGTAGAAACTTCAGCCATAATAATCACCGCTTCCTAAAGGGAGGACGTTGACCACCACCAACCCGGGGGCCGTCAGTCTTGTGCCGGAAAGTGATCCGACCACGGGTCAGATCGTAGGGCGTCATCTCAACGATAACGCGGTCTCCGACCAGCGAACGGATTCGGTTCTTCTTCATCTTGCCGGCGGTGTAGGCCAGGATCTCATGATCGTTATCGAGCTTCACGCGGAACCGGCCCTCTGGCAGCAGTTCAATGATCAGCCCGTCGAATTCGATGAGCTCTTCCTTGGCCATACAAGGCCTCCTTTCTGCTAGGCCGCGCTCAATCCCGTAGCAGTAGGATAACGCGGCAAACGAAAAAACGGGCCGGCGAATCGCCGGCCCGTCTCAACTTAGTGCAGGCTTGAAGCCTGCCGCCGTCTTAGACGGACTGGAGCTGGCCCGCGGACATCTTGCCGCTGCGCTGATCGCGCTCCAGTTCGAACGCGACCTTTTGGCCTTCGTTCAGGGTGCCCATGCCGGCACGCTCAACGGCCGAAATGTGCACGAAGACGTCCGCTCCACCTTCATCAGGTTGGATGAAGCCAAAGCCCTTGGTTCCGTTGAACCACTTCACAACGCCGGTAGCCATTTTTAGTCCCTTTCCGGGTCTAGTATATTCTCCGAGCCAAGTTCGGCCGAGAGATCAAAATTTCGGAGAGGGTCGAAGGCGGGTTCCGGATGTCCGCAGAGCGAACGAGGGATAGCGGCCGAACCACAACGATATTCGATGGGTCCTTAAATCCTATATTTGCGCGAAAAGCAAATTCTTTCGGGAAAGCTACGCAGTAGAGCGGCGCAAACAACTGACAACCATCGCGATTTCAAGTCGTGACCTCGCGCGGATTCAAACACCGCCAGCTCTCACATGAGCGCCGCGGAATCGCATCGGCCACAGTGAACCGCGCGCCCCGAGGCCCAACGTCGACGCAGGCTCGCCCCGACACCCGCCTTCCAACCATGTGACCCCGGTCACGGCAGGCCCGGCGCCGAGCGCCTAGGAAAGCAGCACGCCGCTGATCGCGGTCCCAACCCCTAGGAGCCAGTTATGCATCGCTTTATCGCTTCGACCGTCGCCCTCATCGCCCTGGTGGGGAGCGCCGCACACGCCGAGGAGGCCACCATGCGCGTCCGCGTCGGCGATCTGAACCTCCATCACGAAGACGGAGCCAAGGTCGCCCTGCAACGCATCAAGACGGCCGCCACGAAGTTCTGTGGAAACGACATCACCTCGCCCATCGACTTCGCCGCCTCGGTGACTTCCTGCCGCAAGGGCATGACTGAAAAGGCCGTTGTTCAACTCAACGCGCCCCTGGTCACCGCCCTCTATGCGCCGCGCCTGAGTACGACCCAGTACGCCAGGCGTTAGCCTTGGCTACGAACGTCCCGGCGCCTCCCTAAGCCTCCGCTTCCCAAGCGGAGGCTTTTTCTTGCCCGCTCGCCGCCGCCGCCGCCGCCGCGCTCGCGAGGCCTGTGACCCAGGTCACGGCGGTCATCCCTCCCCCGCCCTAGAAAGATCCCACACCGCATCCCGCGGCCCTTACAGCCCAAGGAGTTAGCTATGCATCGATTGATTGTCTCGGCTGCCGTCCTCATCACCCTGGTGGGGACCGCAGCGCGCGCCGAGGAAGGAACCATGCGGGTCCGGATCGGCGACCTGAATGTCCGCGATGAAGCCGGAGCCCAAGTCGCCTTGCGGCGGATCAAGGCCGCCTCCAGCGACTTCTGCGGCGAGGGCCAAGTGTATCGCTCCATCGAGGGCGCCAACAATATCCGCAAGTGCAAGCTCGCCATGACCGACAAGGCCGTCGCCCAACTGGACGCCCCGATGGTCACGGCCCTCTACAAGCCCGCGACCCAGAGCTCCACGGAGTTCGCCCGCCGCTGAACAACCCGCATACCTCCCACATAGTAACGTGATAGCCTCCGCTCCCAAGGCGGAGGCTTTCTCTTGTCCGATCGCGACAAAGAGGCGCCAGCGGCGGCGGTCGTCGCGGCCATGGCCAGGAGTTCGGTGCTCGCGAGCCTGTCGGCCGCCGGGCGCGAACGGTTGGCCGCCTCCGGCGCCTGGCTCAATCTGGCTCCGGGCGACATGCTGTTTCGCGCGGGCGATCCCGGGGACGCGGTGTTCATCGTCGTCGAGGGCGAGATCGAGGTTCGCAACACCACCCCGGGCGGCCGCGACATTCGGCTGGTGGCGTTCGGTCCAGGCGCTCTGGTCGGCGAGATCGCCGCGCTTGATGGCGGCTCGCGCTCCGCCGACGTCGCCGCGATCCGGCGCTCACGCCTGTGGCGCATTCCCCGCAAGCCGCTGCTCGCCGCCCTGGAGGCCGAGCCCAAGGCCGCCGTCGCCCTGATCGTCGAACTCAGCGCCCGGCTTCGGGCGACCGACGCGGCGCTGGAAGACAAGGCGGTGCTGGACCTGGCCGGTCGCCTCGCCCGGATGCTGCTCGCCGAGGGCTATGGGCGCACCGTTGCGCTGACCCAGACCGAGATCGCCCGGCGGCTCGGCCTGTCGCGGGAAAAGGTCAACCGCAAGCTCCACGCCTGGGCCGACGAAGGCTGGGTGGAAATCTCCCCGGCCGGCATCCGCATTCTCGCCGCCAGCCACCTGGAAGCCATGATCGCGCGCCGCCAACAGCAGTAGGGGTCCGGCTACGGCTTGGTGGCGATCCAGATCACGTGCCGCGCACCCTTGCCCTTGCGGTTGGCGTGGGCCCGCACCTCCTCGACCTGATAACCGGTCGTTCGCAGCCGCCGCGCAAATTCGTTGCTGGGGCCTGACGACCACACCGCGAGCAAACCGCCCGGCCTCAGCGCCTTCGCGGCCGCCCGCAGGCCGTCGACGGAATAGAGGCTGTCGTTCTCCTCGCGGCTCAACCCGCCCGGCCCGTTGTCGACGTCCAGCAGGATGGCGTCATACGCATTGGTCGCCGCGCCGATCAGCCGCCCGACATCGGTCTCCTCGACACTGACGCGCGGGTCCTCAAGGCTGCCGTCGAAGATGTGCGCCATCGGCCCGCGCGCCCAGGCCACCACGGCTGGGACCAGTTCGGCCACCACCACCTGCGCGTCCGCCGGCAGCTCGGCCAGGGCCGCGCGCAGAGTGAAGCCCATGCCCAGACCGCCAACCAGCATGCGCACGCCCGCCCGTCCGACCAACCGCTCGCAGGCGGCGCTGGCCAGCACCTTCTCGGAGTTGCTCATGCGGCTGTTCATCAGCTCGATGCCGCCGGACATGATCGAGAACTCCTCGCCCCGCCGCATCAGGCGAAGCTCGACGTCGCTGTCCGGAATCTGCGCGGAACCGAGATGGACCCAGGGAATCAAGAAAACCTCACCTTTTCAGCCGGCCGGCCTAACTAGAACGCTTCGGCTTCTTCGACCAAACGCGACATCGGGGCGACCAGGAGGGAAGCCTGCCCCGCCAAGCTGGGCTAGGTTGCGCAAGGCCGCGGCGGAGGCGCCCATGTTCAAGACCGAAGAGACCCGGCAGGCGGCGTGGCTGACGCTCTGCATCTGGCTGCTGTCCGGGCTGTTGTTCTCAGTGACGCATGCTGTGCTAAACGGCGCGATCACCGCCCGGGTTCTGGCCACGGTCGGCGCCATGAACCTGTTCGGGATCATCGCCTCCATCGGCCTCTACCAGGCCGCACTGCGCACCCGCCGCCAACCGATGCTCCTGCGCATCGGGGCCCTCACCCTAGCGGCTATCGTCTGCGCCACTATGCTGGGCCTGGTCGACGTGTCGCTGGTGGAGCTGATCCGTCGGACCTTCGAACCCGACGCCCCGCCTTCCAGCATGCCGAACTGGGCGCGCGCCGTCGTGAACATGACCGCCTTCCTGTGGATCTTCGGAATGCTGGGCGCGATGTACCTGACCCAGCAGGCCAATTGGGTGGTGCGCGAACGCGAGCGCCAGCTCGCCGCCGCCCGCACCGCGGCCAGCGAGGCCAACGCCGCGGCCAGCGCCGCCCGGCTGGCGGCCCTGCGCTACCAACTGAACCCGCACTTCCTGTTCAACACACTGAACGCCATCTCGGCCGCCGTCATCACCGAGCGCGCCGACGAGGCTGAAGCCATGCTGTCCAAGCTGGCCGACTTCCTGCGCGTGACCCTGATCGCCGATCCAGAGGCCCTGATCCCGCTTGAGGACGAGCTCGCCACTCTGCAAGCCTATCTCGAGATCGAGAGCGTCCGCTTCCGCGAGCGGCTGGCCCTGGAGTTCATCTGCCCTGGCCACCTGCGCGGCGCCCTGATCCCCAGCTTCCTGCTGCAGCCGTTGATCGAGAACGCCATCAAGCACGGCGTGGCCCCCACCAGCCAGACCGTCACCATCCGGCTGGAAGTGGATCGCGAGGCCGAGGATCTGGTGATCCTGGTCCAGGACGACGGCGAGGGCGGCGCCGGCGAGGTCCGCCCCGGAGCCGGCGTCGGCCTGCGCAACATCCAGCTCCGGCTCGAAACCCTCTACGGCCCGCGCGGCGTATTGCAGGCCACGCCCCTGGCGCGCGGCTTCCGGGCCACGATCCGCCTGCCCCTGCAGTGGCCGCCGGCCAAGCCCCTCTCGAAAGCGGCCTGATCCATGCGCATCCTCCTGGTCGATGACGAGCCGGCCGCGCTCGAACGCCTGGCGGCCCTGCTGTCCCCGTCGCCGGACGTGACCGTGGTCGGCACGGCCCGCAACGGCCGCGAGGCGAGCGAGGCTATCGCGACACTGCATCCCGATCTCGTCCTGCTGGACATCCAGATGCCCGAGGCCAACGGCCTGGCCGTCGCCGCCGCCTTGCCGCCAGAGGACCGGCCCGAGATCATCTTCGTCACCGCCTTCGAGCTCTACGCCGCCGACGCCTTCGAAGTGGAGGCCGCCGACTACCTGCTGAAGCCGGTCCGTTTCGATCGTTTGCGCCAGGCGATCGAGCGCGCGCGCCGCCGCCAATCCCAGCGCGTGGCCCTGGCCCGCGCCGACGCCGCCCTCGCCGCGCCGGTGGACGAAGATCCCGACGGGTTCTGGGTCCAGGTCCGCAGCGGCTTCGTTCGCGTTCCGCTGGGCGATATCGACTGGATCGAGGCCGCCAAGGACTATGTGCTGCTGCACACCGCCACCCGCAGCCACATCCATCGGGTGACCATGAACGCCCTCGAACGCAAGCTGAACCCGGCCGAACTGACCCGCGTCCACCGCTCGGCCTTCGTTCGCCCCGCCCGCGTCGCCGAGGTGAAACGCCTCGGCAAGGGCCTGATCTCGCTGGTGCTGCAAGACGGCGTCAACGTCGCCGTCGGCCCGTCCTACGTAAACACCGTCACCGAACGCCTGGCGCTGTATCAGGCCTAGTCCACTCATCCTCCTCCGGGCGCCTGCAAGGCGATCCGGCGGATGACGAATGGAAGGGAAAATTCTGCGCCCCGCTGTCGGGAGCAGGCATACTCGTCCGTCCTTAGGGAGAACGAGAACCCAAATGCTCTACGCCATCCTTTGCTACAACGACGAGGCCGTCACCACATCCTGGAGCCAGGAAGAGGACGACGCCGTCATGGCCAAGCTGCAGGTGGTCCACGACCAGCTCTATGCCGACAAGCTGCTCGGCCCGGCGATCCGCCTGATGCCGACCACAACCGCCACCACCCTGCGCAAGTCCCAGGACCTGGTGCTCGACGGCCCGTTCGCCGAGACCAAGGAACAGTTGCTCGGCTTCTACATCATCGACGTGGCCGATCTCGAGGCGGCCCTGCAGGTCGCCCGCGACCTCGGCAAGGCCAATCCAGGCGGCGCCTATGAGCTGCGGCCCATCAACCTTTATCAGCCAGGAATCGAGATCAAGTGAGCGACCCGGCCTGGATCGACGCCGCCCTAACTTCCGCGCGCCCCCAGGCCGTCGGCGCCCTGCTGCGCTACTTCCGCGACCTCGACACCGCCGAGGAAGCGTTCCAGGACGCTTGCCTCCGGGCGTTAAAGAACTGGCCGGTCAACGGCCCGCCGCGCGACCCGGCCGCCTGGCTGATCATGGTCGGTCGCAACAGCGGCATCGACGCCGCCCGCCGTCGCTCCAAGCAGCAGGCCCTGCCCTCCGACGAGGCGATCTCCGACCTGGACGACGTTGAGGCGCCGCTGGCCGAGCGGCTAGACGGCGCGGACTATCGCGACGACATCCTGCGGCTGCTGTTCATCTGCTGCCATCCAGACCTCCCGGCGGTGCAGCAGGTGGCGGTGGCGCTGCGCATCGTCTGCGGCCTGTCGGTGGCGCAGATCGCGCGCGCCTTCCTGGTCGGCGAGAGCGCCATGGAGCAGCGGATCACGCGCGCCAAGGCCCGCATCGGCCAGGCCAAGGTCGCCTTCGAAACGCCCGGCCCCGCCGAACGCGCCGAGCGCCTGGCCGCCGTCGCGGCCGTCATCTACCTGATCTTCAACGAAGGCTATTCCTCGACCGGCGAGGAGGCGGGCCGCAAGGCGCCCTTCGCCGAGGAGGCGATCCGCCTGGCCCGGCTGCTGCTGCGCCTGTTCCCGGCCGAGCCGGAGATCATGGGGCTGACCGCCCTGATGCTCTTGCAGCACGCCCGCGCCCCGGCCCGCTTCGCGCCCTGCGGGGAACTGATCCTGCTCGAGGAGCAGGACCGCACGCTTTGGAACCGCGCCCTGATCGCCGAGGGCCTGGCCCTGCTCGACAAGGCGTTGCGCCACACGTCTCCTGGCCCCTATCAGGTCCAGGCCGCCATCGCCGCCCTGCATGACCGCGCAGCTCACGCGCGGGATACCGACTGGCGCGAGATCGACGCCCTCTACGCGACGCTGGAGCGCATGACGCCCTCCCCGGTCGTCACCCTCAACCGCGCCGTTGCGGTCAGCAAGGTCGCCGGGCCGCAAGTCGCGCTCGACATGATCGAGACCTTGGCCCAGCCCCTGGCCGGTTACTTCTATTTCTACGGGGCCAAGGGCGGGTTCCTGATGCAGCTGGGGCGCAACCGAGAGGCCCACGAAGCCTTCGACCGCGCCATCGCCCTGGCCGGCACCGCCGCCGAAGCCGCCCACATCCGCCTGCACCTGGATCGGTTGGCCAAGGACGCCGACGACGCCGAAGCCAGCGCCCGCTGAGCAGCAAAAGGCCCGCCTCCAACGCGGGAGGCGGGCCAATTTCGCTCAGGTCAATCGACGTCTCAGGCGAGGCTGAGCGCGTTCCGGCGACGGGCGGTGCGGACCATCGAACCGGCCGCGCCAAAGCCGATGATCATCATCGCCCAGGTCGCCGGCTCCGGAACCGCCGTCACCGAGACGTTGTCGAGGGCCGCGCCCCAGCAGCAGTTGGCGGGATCATCGCTGGTGCCGGTGAAGACGATGTCGGTCAAGGCGCCGGTCGCGATGAACGTCAGGCTGCGCGACGACCACAACATGTTGCCGCGCGTGTTCGTCGGCCCCAGATCGTACTGGGTCGTGCCGATAGTCGCGCCCCCGGCCTTGATGGTGACGATACGCGCGGCGTTAGAGTAGCGGTCCGGGTTGCCGGAGACGTCGAAGGTCAGTCTGTAGGTCTGACCAGCCACCGTCGTGATGGTCTGCCCGATGGCGCCCGTACCAAACCCGCCGATGAGATCGATGCTGTAGCCGTCGCCGTCCGACGACTGCCAGGCATTGTTGCTCCAATCGATGTAGTTGGTGAGCACCGTCCAGCCGGCGATCTGGGTGGGGGATGCGGCCGAGACAGTGGTGAAGGGGGCATGCGTGTCGCCCTTGAACCCGCCGTTGACGACGAGTTCGGTGGCGGCGTTCGCCGCCCCGGCGGTCGATAGCGCGGCGACGACGCCGGCCATGAGCAGTTTGAGTTTCACGGAATATTCCCCTCGAATGATCGCACGTGAATGGCCAACGCTTGGAGAGAGGTGCGCCCTCGCCGCCGCGGTCCCGAATTGAGACAAGCCCGCTCCCCCATAGCCAAGCGGACGACCACAATCAAAAGGTGCGAACAGCGATTTGTGAACGGTGGTTAACAATTCGCGGGATGAGCGAAATCCTTCGCATCACGCTCGCCCCCTTGGGGCAAAGAACAATGACCCGCCCCCATTGCTGGAGGCGGGCCGATGTCGGATCAGCGGTTGTGATCAGGCCGCGCTGAGCGCGTTCCTGCGGCGGCTGCTGCGGACCATCGTCCCCACGCCGCCAAAGCCGATGATCATCATCGCCCAGGTCGAGGGTTCCGGAACGCCGGCCGCCAAGCTGTAGAGGTTCACCTTGCCCTGGATGAATGCGCTGTTGCTGGCCTGCTCCTTGGTCCAGAAGCCGTCGCTCGGATTGCCGCCCACCAGGAAGCCGGCGATGTCCAGGGTGTAGGTGTCCGCACCGATCATGAAGGTGTCGGAACTGGCGTTGAAGTTCATCGTCACCCGATCGGCGCAACCATTCACGTTGATGCCGCTGTTGTTCGCCCCGCCGTTCGCGCAGGTGGAACCCTGGTTCGGCGTCTCGAAGTGGGTGAAGTTGTAGGTGAAGGTGCGATCACCGAGGTTGACGTTGTCGACCACGACTTCAGCGGTGAACAGCAAGGTGATCCCGGTGATCGAGGTCCCCGAACTGATGGGGAAGTTCAGATGCTGGAACTCGCCCATGGTGAACGCGCCGGACGAATAGGGCGAGTTCACGTTGATCGGTCCAAAGTCCGATCCAATGAAGTTGTAGCCGCTCTGGCCGTAGCCTTGCGGAACCCCCCAACGCACCTGGGCATTGGCGCTGTCGTTGTTGGCGTAGGTCACGCTGGACCCGACCGCGTCAGACCAGGCCCCGCGGACATTCTGGAAAGAGACCGTCGCCGCGGCCGCGGGCGCAGCCAGAACCGTTGTCAACGCAAACGCTGAAATCGCGAAGGCTCGCGCCGTCACACCAATGCTCTTCATGATTAACTCCCCGTTAAGCAGCATTAGCTCGCCCAATAAAGGCCACAAATCGGAACGTCAAATATCCATCAATCACAATGCATTGGCTCTACCTGTTATTCTTCTCACAGGCGAAATTTTACATTTTGTCATTTCAGAATTCGCGCAACAGGTACTGCAAGTCAAAAATTGTATTGTGAATGCTCCCACAACTGTCGCGCCATCGGTTGGCCCTTGCCGATGACCAAACGGCGGGTCATCTAGCCCACCCAGGGGGCGATCATGGCCAAGAGCGAACTACAGGACCTGCTTGAGCAGCGGCTGACCGAGGAACTCGGCGAGGCCACGGCGGCGGCGCGCCTGACCGACCAGATCATCGACATCGCCTTGAGCTGGCGGCCGCCCCAAACGCCCGCCGCCCGGATCTCGCGAATCGTCGCCTACGGCTTTGGCAATCGCCCGCGCGATGGCGCCGGGCCAAACGATCTGGCCGACCCCGGCCCCGTGAACGAGGCCCTGGCCCAGACTGTGTTGGCGATCCACCGGCTGAACCCGGTCAAGGTCTACGCCCAGTGGGAGATCGCCCGCTTCCTGACCGGCCAGCCCGGCATGGTCTCCATCGAGCCTGTCTACCTGCCGGACGGAACGCTGGAATACCTCTCGACCGACGGGGTCGCCGCCGACGTCGTGCGCCAGGAAGGCGGCGCGGGCGCGGCCATGGGCGCGGTCGCCATCGTCGCGCACAGGGATCACGCCAAGCGCTGCGTCCAGATCTCGCGCCGTCACGGCATGGACGCCAGCGTCGTCGCCGAGGTCGAACTCCCCGCCACCTACGACGCCCTCTCGGGCCAACCCTGGACGCGCCGCCGCGACATCTACCTGGCCCACGACCTGGCCGCCCAGTTCATCGCCCTACGAGGCCAGGCGATCGCGGGGTTGGGCGAAGCCTAGTTCACGGGAAAATCCGACGGCCCCCTGTCGGAAACGCCAAAACTCGTTCGTCCTTGGGTCATCTGCAGCACAGACTGCGACGACCAATCGAGGACGGAAACGATGGCCAGCGAAACCACGACCCCGCCGACCGTGACCGGCGTGACGCCCTATATCAACGTCCAGGGCGCCAGCGAGGCTTCGGCCTTCTACCAGAAGGCCTTCGGCGCCAAGGAGCTGATGCGGATGCCGGCCCAGGACGGCAAGCGCCTGATGCATTGCCATCTGGAGATCAACGGCGGCCCGCTGCTGATGAGCGATTGCTGGCCCGAGGAAGGCTATCCGCACCAGCCTTCCAACTCCTTCACCATGCACCTGCAGGTCGACGACATCGACGCCTGGTGGAAACGTGCAGTCGACGCCGGCGCGACCCCGGTGATGCCGATCGCCGACATGTTCTGGGGCGATCGCTACGGCACGCTCCGCGACCCCTTCGACGTCAACTGGTCGCTCGGCCAGACCCCCAAGCGCTGATCCTGGCCTCGCTGGAGCAACCCCCATGGTCACCATCACCGACACCGCGCCGGCCGCGACACCCAAGCCGATGCTTTGGGCCGGCCGCATCCTGACCGGTCTGGTCGTCGCCTTCATGACCTTCGACACGGTTATCCAGCTGATCGACCTGCAGGTCGTCCGCGACAGCCTGGATCAGCTCGGCTACCCCGCCGCGCTCGGCCCCACCATCGGCGCGATCGAGCTGATCTGCCTTTTGCTCTACGTCTTTCCGCGCACCGCGGTGCTGGGGGCGGTGCTGCTGACGGCGGTCATGGGCGGCGCCATCGCCAGCCATATGCGGATTGGCGATCCGCTGGTGTCCCACACCCTGTTCGGCGTCTATCTCGGCGCGGCGGTCTGGGGCGGCCTCTATCTGCGCGACCCCAGGCTGCGCGCCATCTTCCCGATCCGCCTCTAGGAAGGAGACCAACCCGATGTCCGACAAGGTGGACGCCTATATCGCCGGCCTCGGCGGCTGGCAGGCGCAGAGCGCCCAGCTGTTGCGCCGCGAAATCCTCGCCGCAGGCGATCTGGCCGAAGACTTCAAGTGGGGCCACCCGATGTGGTCGGCGGGCGGAGCGGTCTGCCTGTTCAAGAGCTTCAAGAGCCACATGACGCTCGCCTTCTGGCGCGGCGCCCAGCTGACCGACCTCGATCCGCGCCTGGAGCCGAGCGGCGGGTTCCAGATGGCGGCCATCAAGCTCACCGGGCCGGAGCAAGTGACCGCCGATGATGTCCGTCGCCTGGTGGCCGCCGCCATCGCCCTCAACCGGGAGCACGGCGACCCGATGAAGATGAGCAAAGCTTGAGCCGGCCAAAGCCACATCCCGGCGCCCGCCGTCGTCAGGCCGCGGCGCGCTCCGTCGGCAGCACCTGGTCCAGCGACAGCAGGGTCACGATGCCGTCGTCGGTGGAGATGATCCCCTGCACGAACTCGCGCACCTCATCCGTGCCGACGCCCGGCGGCGGCTGCACCATGTCCTCGGTCACCTGGATGATGTCGCAGACGGCGTCGACCAGCAGACCGACCGGCACGCCGTTGATGTGAGCCACGACCACGACGGACGATGAGTCCGGCGTGCAGGCGCCCAGGCCCAGCCTCGCGCCAAGATCAACGACCGCCAGCACCACGCCGCGCAGATTGATCATCCCCATCACATAGGACGGCGCATGCGGGACAGGCGTCGAGACGGTCCAACCCCGGATCTCCCGCACCGCCATGATGTCCAGGGCGAACTGCTGCCCGCCGATACGGACGCTGATCAGCTCTGCGCCCGGTCCGGTACGATCGTCCATCAGAACTCCTCCCACCCGTCGGCGTTCGGAACCACCTCGAGCTTTCGCGCCGTCGCCCCCATGGAGATGGGACCTCGCGCGGGTCCCGACCGGGTCGCGCGGTGCGGCGCCGGCGCCCGGACCCTGCCGGCCTCGCCGATCTCGAACTCGTCCATCAGCGCGTCGAGTTCGCCAGCCTGGTGAGCCAGGGCGTGGCTCGCCGCCGTCGACTGCTCGACCATGGCCGCGTTCTGCTGGGTCATCTGGTCCATCTCGTTGATGGCGGTGTTGACCTGGGCCAACCCCACGGCCTGCTCCTGGGCCGAGGCCGCGATCTCCGTGACCAGCTCGGTGATCTTGCCGACCTCGCCGACGATCCGCTGCAGCGCCTGGCCGGTCTTACCGACCAGATCGACGCCGGAACTGACCTGGGCGGTGGAGGCCGAGATCAGCGCCTTGATCTCCTTGGCCGCTTCTGCCGAGCGTTGCGCCAGGGCCCGGACCTCGGAGGCGACGACCGCAAACCCGCGCCCGGCCTCGCCGGCCCGCGCGGCCTCGACCCCGGCGTTCAAGGCCAGCAGGTTGGTCTGGAACGCGATCTCGTCGATCACCCCGACGATCTGGCTGATCTGGGTGGCCGAGGCTTCGATCTTGCCCATGGCGGTGATCGCATCGGCGACCACCACGCCGGACGCCTCGGCGCCCCCACGCGCGGCGTTGACCACGGACTGCGCCTCGCGCGCGCCCTCGGCGGTCTTACGCACCGTCGCGGTGATCTCGTCCAAGGCGGCGGCGGTCTCTTCCAGATTGGCGGCCTGCCGCTCGGTGCGGCGCGACAGGTCGTCGGCGGCGGCCGTGATCTCGCCGGTGCCGGAGCGGATCGCGCCCGCCGCGCCCGCCACATTGCCCATCACCTCATGCAGGCGATTGATGGCGGCGTTGAAATCCGCCTGAAGCCGTTGGTACTCCTCGGGGAAGCGGCCATCGAGCCGGTAGGTAAGGTCCCCGGCGGCCAGTTTCGACAGCGCGGTCGCCGTGGCCTCGACCGCGAACACTTGCTGCTCGCGCGCGGTGTTGCGCTCGGCGCTGCGACGCAGGTGCTCCTGCTCGGTCACGGTGATGTCGGTCGCCAGCTTGATAACCTTGTAGAGCCGGCCCGACTTGTCGAACATCGGGTTGTACGAGGCTTGCAGCCAGACTTCGCGCCCACCCTTAGCCAACCGCAGAAACTTGTTGGAGACGAACTCTCCATTGTTCAGCGCCCGCCAAAACGCCTTGTACTCTTCGCTCGCCGCGTATTCAGGTGTCGCAAACATACTGTGCTTGTGACCTTCGATTTCCGCGGTCGAATACCCCATAACCTTACTAAAATTCTCATTGGCGCGAATGATCGTGCCATCGAGTTGGAACTCGATAACGGCCTGGGACTTATGGATCGCGCCCAGAATCGCTTCGAGTTCAACAGCTTGTGCGGCTACCTTCTCGCTTTCGCGATTTCGTCCGAAGATCATGGCCTCTGCCCCCCAGCAGAAGAGCGAACGTTGCGGACGCCCACTGCATCGATCTATGGTTGCGCCTGGCAAGTAAACGAAACCGTAACGGCAAATTTACAAACACAAATACCCACTGAGAACTTTCTGCACTTGATATTCATCCGCACGAAGAACTATCGCAGCGTGTAGAATGTCGCTTCGGATATCGGCAAACGGGCGCGGCGCAGCGCGCCGGCGGCTGCTAGCATGACCGCTCCCGCCCCCCGGAGATCGTCATGAACCTCGACACCATCCTGAAGCCCGGCGCTGTGGCCGTGATCACCGGCGCGGCCAGCGGTATCGGCTTGGCCGCCGCCAGCCTCTGCGCGGCGCGCGGCATGAAGGTGCTGCTGGCCGACCTGCCGGGCGCGACCTTGGAAAACGCCCACACCGCTGTCGCCCAGCTCGCCGCCAACTCCGCCGACGTCATCGCACTTCCCACCGACGTCGCCGACTTCCACCAGGTCCAGCGTCTTCAGGCCTTGGCGACCGAGACGTTCGGCGCGGCGCCGGCCCTGCTGATGAACAACGCCGGCGCTGGCCTAAATCCGGGCGGCGCGGCCCAGGACCTGGCGGCTTGGCGCCGGCTGCTGGACATCAATCTCTGGGGCGCGATCCACGGCGTCCAGGCCTTCCTTCCCGGCATGATCGCGGCCGGAGCGCCCGCCTTGGTCGTCAACACCGGCTCCAAGCAAGGCATCACCACCCCGCCCGGCAACGCCGCCTACAACGTCTCGAAGGCCGCCTTGAAGGTCTACACCGAGGCGCTGGCCCACGAGCTTCGCAACACGCCGGGCGCAGAGGCGATCACCGCCCATCTGCTGATCCCAGGTTTCACCTTCACCGGCATGACGACGCGCCCCGGCGCCGATCCGGGCGCCAAGCCCGCCGCCGCCTGGACGCCGGAGCAAGTCGTCGACTTCATGCTGGAAAGCCTGGCCCGCGACGACTTCTACATCCTCTGCCCGGACAACGACGTCGACCGCGCCACGGACGAGCGTCGCATGCAGTGGGCCATGGGCGACGTGATCGAGAACCGTCCGGCCCTGTCGCGCTGGCACCCGGCCTGGAAGGCCCGCTTCGAGGCGTTCATGGCCGGCGACTAGCGGGCGGCTAGCCGCCGAGCCTCTTGAGCCGCTCCAACAGCGGCGTGAGCGTGTCCCAGTACGGCTGCGCGCACGCGCCGTGCCACAGCTTGCCCGACATGCCGAGGTCGCCGTACGGATCCTCGGCGAAATGCATGCGGGTCGCCGGCTCGCCGGGCTTCACCGGCAGTCGGCATTTCGGGCACCAAGTCCCACGGGGGTCGCCCCCCTCCTCGCTATCGTAAGCCACTACTCGTCACCATTCTTGGCCGCCGATCATCAGGATCGGCGCACGCCCCCATCTTGGCCAAGGTTCCGCCTGTTGAGCGCGGCTGTACATGCGGGGTGCTGTCGCACGCGCCCAGGTGGTCAGCCGCCGAGCAGCCCCTGCAGCGCGGCCAGGTCCAGTTGGCCCGCCGCCGCGATCAACCTCCGCCGCTCCTGGGCGTCACCTATCGTGCCCAGCTGCGGAACAATCAGGACGATGACCCGGGCCTTGGTGCCCGCGCCGGTTCCTGGGTTCAGCGCCGGATTCAACCGCATCATCGGCAGCGCGCCCGACTGGCCGCAGCGCCCGCGCAGATCGGCCGTGGGGGCGGCGCGGGTCATGCAGTAGGGCGCCGCCCGCTCCCCGGCCGCCAGCCCCGCCAAGGCTTGCCGCATCTCGGCGGCCTGCTCGGGCGAGCCGGTCTTCTCCAACTGCGCGGCGGTGACGCCCAGGTAATCGCCGATGCTCACCCTGGTGAAGCCGGGCGTCCCGGCCGGGGTGATGACGGTGTATTCACTGCCCGCGCGGGTGAACCGCAGGACGCCGCCACCTTCCTGGCGCGGCTCGGGCAGGGTGAAGAAGCCGCTTTCGTCGGCGCGCAGGGCCTTGTCCACCTTGTTGATCGCATAGCGCAGCACCGGCCCCTCGCCATCGCCGGGATAGCGGCCGGCGGCGTCCGGTTGGCTCCGCGTCACATTGATCCGGCGCGAGATCACCCCGCCCCAGACCGTGTCGGGATCGCCGGCGCGCGACGTCACCGGCTGTTCACGCACCACGCTGGCGTGCAGCGCAAAGCCGCGCCGGTCCTTCAGCGCCGGGGTCGCCAGGATCATGTCCCGCAGCTTCACCCCCTTGGCCTGCAACGGCGTCTGGTCGGCCGGCGACGGGGTGGAGCGAGAGCGATTGTAGGTGAAGTCCACCTGCCCAAGCGCGGCGGCGGACGCGGCGTCCTGCTGGATGTCGGCCAGCGCCGGGACGGCCGAAAGTCCGAGGGTGATCATGGCCAAGGCGAAGTTTTTCATGACGCCCGATGACGCTGCCGTCGCCCCGCTGAACAGCCGCCATCGTCCAGACACGGCCAGAATGCGACGGAATGCGCAACCCCGGCCACCTTGCGCCCGCGACTACCTCAGATAGGCTTGAGCGCCCTCTGGTAGTGGGGCGAGATGGAGTAGCAGCATGCGGACCCTCGTGATCGCGGCCTTTGCGACCCTGACCTTGGCGGGAACCGCCAGCGCCGAGGCTGTCGGCTGCCGGCCGACCCTGGACGGCGGAGAGCGCTGCAAGGAGGCCGACGGCCACGTCACCGAAACCCGCCCGGACGGCGAGGGTGGAATGCGAAAAACCTCAACGGACCCTAGCGATTGGGGACGCTCCGACGGCCGCGGCCGCGGCGTGACCCCGCCCGACAGCATGATCAGGAACGACCCGATGCTGCGCCGCGACTATTGGGGGCGGGTGACCGATCCTTGGGAGCCGAAAAAGCAGCCGACCCCGGTCGCAGGCGGATGGAAGCCGCCACGCCCCGACAACCGTTGATCAGGGCTGGAACCGCCCGCCTTCGTCTCCGTTCAGGCGATTAGGGACAGTCGTCAATCACGGCGCACACCATGAATACGACAGAGGAATATCTCGCACTGGCCAGAGAGGCGCGAGCAGCGGCGGCAAGGACCCACCTCCCCCACGACCGCGCCCGGCTCTTGCAACAGCACGACTACTGGCTGATCTGCGCCCTCAAGGCGGGGACGCGGGCGACGCAAACCGGCTAGCGCCGCCTAACGCAAAAACCCCTCCCGCCGAAGCGAGAGGGGTCATTTGCTCGCAGCTCGCGCGCCAGATCAGGCGGCGTTGAAAGCGTTCCGACGGCGCGAGCCGCGCACCATCGTTCCGACCGCGCCGAAGCCGATGATCATCATCGCCCAGGTGGCCGGCTCGGGGACCGCGCTTTGGAACGTCGGCGTCGTGGAATACAGCACCGCGTTCGAGCTGGCCTTGTAGAACAGGTTGATCACGTCCAGGCCGGTTCCCGCGTCCAGCTTGTAGAACGCCGTGGCGTTACCGGGACCGCCCTTGCCGTTGCCGAAGTGGAAAGCGACGTAGGTGTCGCCCTGCAGCAGCGTCGAGAAATCGACGTTGAACGAGCCGTTCAGGTTCTCGATCTTCTCCACGGCGCTGAAGTCGCCGTCCCAGATGAAGCCGAGCGCCTTCAGCGCGTCCTTCTGAATCTTGATGTTCTCGGCTTTGTTGTTCAGCACGTTCTTTTCGTAGAACCCGCTGCACGCCACGGCGCCGGAAACCAGGTCGCCCGTCTTGCAAACCGTCGCGGCTTGGGCCGACGCGGCGAAGACCATCGAGCCGATCAGGCTCGCAGCGGTCAAAACAATGCGATTGATTTTCAGTTTCGACGCCATTTTGCGCACCCCGATCTAGATATCACTGAATCACTCGCCCAGCGGCTCATTGGAGTCAAATAGAAACATTGAGAACTACTCGCGTTTACTCCCCTCCAGGAGAGAAACACGCGGACATCGACTCATTTTACATTCAGTTACATTCAAGCAGTCGCGCCTGACGCCTACCGAGCCGAAGCACTGAGCCAATCTCGGCTAGACAGGCCCCGCCTCAAATTCGAACACCAATGCGGCCGCATCGAGAGCGTTGCAAACGCTGGGCCGCCCTCGCCCGTCGCCGCGGCCGTGACAAGACAAAGCCCGCCCCCATCACTGGAGGCGGGCTCGTTGAACTTGGAACGAGGGGGTTTAGGCGGCGCTGAAGACGTTCCGGCGGCGGGTGGTGCGGACCATCGAGCCGACCGCGCCGAAGCCGACGATCATCATCGCCCAGGTCGCCGGTTCCGGCACCGCCGAAGACAGGTTGGCCGTCAGGCTCATGTCGTCGGTGCGGAACGCCATCGGCACGCCGGTGTCGTTCACTTCGAAGCGCAGGGTGTTCAGGCCGCTTACGAAGCCCGAGGTCGCGCCGAATTGGTACAGCTGGTTGAAGTTCTCGTACTTGGTGCCCGACAGGGTCGCGATCACCGTTCCGTTCAGCTTGATAACGCCTTCGTTGTCGGCGCCCCAACGGCCCGACAGCACCGCCGACGCCAGGTCGTAGCCGGTCAGGTCGAAGGTGGTCTCAAAGGCGGTCAGGCCCGAACCGCCAAACGGCGAGCCGCTGTAGGAGACCCAGCGGGAGTCGGCGTCGTCAGCCGCGTAGGCCCCATTGTAATAGGTCTGGGCCGCCCCAGTGTAGCCCAGGTGGGAACTGGCGATGGTGTAGTGCGCATCAGCCTGGCCGTCGCCCGCGCCGGCGCCTTGTCCGGTGTTGTAGATCGCCACGGTGGCGGCGCTCGCGCTGCCGGCGCAAGCAAGGATGACGGAGACAGCGGCCGCGGCCGCAAAGGTCTTGAACATGGACAGCCCTCAAGAAGAATTGGATCGCTGAAAGCCGCCTGACCCCGGCCTAGTCGCCGCGGCCGGGACACCCCCCGCCAGTGAACCTCGGTACTTCAAGTTTCGTACCACCGGGACGATCCCGCTTTGAGGCAACCCAACTGATCTTGAATCCGGGCCGGGCAGAAGCCGGCGCCAGCCTGCGATACAAACGCAAGAAGCCCTCCCGCTGGCGCGAGAGGGCCCATGCCTTACGACATTAGCTTGAGCCTAGACCGCGCTGAACGCGTTCCGACGGCGCGAGCTGCGAGCCATCGAGCCGACAGCGCCAAAGCCGATGATCATCATCGCCCAGGTCGCCGGTTCGGGAACGCCAGTACCGGTGATGGTCTTGAAGTAGCCGACCGTGTGGTTGTCGCTCTCGTAGCCGCCGCCCGCGGGAGACTCGCGGAAGACCACCCGGTCGAACTTGTCGCCGCCCGTCGCGTAGAAGTTCACGAAGACATAGGGCTCGCCGCCGTTCGCACCCTGGTTCGGCGCATCGGGCTTGCCGAAGTAGAGCGAGTTGCCACCGACCTTCGCGAGCACCGCGGTGGGGTCGAAGGTGAAGATCTTCGTGGCGCCGGAATACAGTTCCAACACGTTCCCGCCGTCGAGGGCCGGCAGATAGTAGCCGAAATAGGTGACGCCTGCGGCGTCCTGCGTGCTGGTCAGGCTCAGCGAGTAGCCGGCGTTGTCGAAGGTCACGGCGTAGTTGCTGCCGCCCTCGCCGCCATACTGGTCGCCCGTATTCACCTGGGTCGAGGCGCTGTACTGACCGCTGATGACGCCGTTGTTGTTGAACGTTGTGGCGAAGCCTCCGACGCCCGTGGCTTGATCGTCAAAGGTCTCCTTCCCGAGAACGTCGAACAACGCGGTCGTGTTGGTCACGCCCGGGGCTTCATACGTGACGGTGATCCCGGCCTGAGCCGTTCCGGCGATGGCCGCGACCGCGGCGACACCGGCAATAAGCAAACTGAACTTCATCGATTCCCTCATTGCGAATGGGTGCGCAGTACTCCGCCCCGCTTTGGAAAACGGCGTTCTACGATACGCCAAGCCATTCGACTTGAGGATTCGCCCAGGAGATGAATCGCTGACCGACAGCCCTGTGATCCAACTCGCCTCGACCACACGGCAAAAGGCCCTCCCGCCGAAGCGAGAGGGCCCAAGGCGACATTGGAAATTCTGGACTAGGCGACGCTAAGCATGTTCCGGCGGCGCGAGGCGCGCACCGCCGAGCCGGCCGCGCCGAAGCCGATGATCATCATGGCCCAGGTCGCGGGCTCCGGCACCGCCGAACCTTCGAAGCGCACCTCCGACAGGCCGACCGGCGAATAGCCGTAGGTCGCCGGATCGCTCTGATGGTTGCCGGTCAGGTTCAGGCGCACGAACCGCGCCGCGCCGCTGAGGCCGAAGCTCTCGCCGGCCAGCAGCTTACCGGTCCCGCGCGAGAAGTTGTCGGCCAGGATGTCGGTATAGGTCACGCCGTCGGTCGAGATCGCCAGGGTGAAGGCGTTGGCCGCACGGTCCAGGGTCGAGGCGTATTCCTCGACGCCGAAGTTGTAGTTCCACACCTTGAAGCCATCGAGCTTGTAGAGCCCGCCGAGGTCGAAGGTCAGGGTCGCGGCGTCGACGCCCAGATCGGTCATCCACATGTTGGTGAACCCGGCGTCGTGCAGGTCGCCGACCATGCCGCTGCCGTTGATCAAGTTCTCGGCCTTGTACTGGTTGTAGTGGGTGAAGGTGCTGGAGGCGGTCACACCGACCGGGGCGATCGCGGCGGCGGCGGCGGGGCTGGCCAGCGCGAGGGCGGCGAGCGTGGCGAGGATCACGGCCTTGGTCATCATGGTTTCCCTTTGGTTAAAGCTCTGCCGGGAGACATGACGCAGACCCATGGCGGGCCGATTACGCTTTCATGATGGTTTGAACAGCCGGAGCGAGCAGCCCGCTCGTCAGGGCTGCCCGCCACTTGGCGGATGCCGCGCCGCCGCCTTCAGCGCCACCACCTCGCGGTGCGCCAGGATTGCGAACGTCCCGTACATCCCACACATCGACAGAGCATAGGCGCTGGCCGCGCCCACCGCTCCGAACGCCGGGACCAGCGCCGCTAGCAGCACCAGCTGGGTTCCGGCCGCCGCCGCCATCACGCCATAGGTCGTTGCGTTGCGCTTCTGGAATTTCAGATAGGTCGGGGCCAGGGAGAAGAGCACCGTGAAAGCGGTCGACACCGCCAGGATCCGCAGCGCCGCCACGCCCTCCTGGGCGAACTCGGGGCGGAACAGCCCAAGCACCTGCTGCGAGAATCCGAACGTGACCACCAGAAACAACGCCATCGCCGGCGCCATCCAGCCAAGCCTGCGGCGGCGAAGCACTAGCAGCGTCTCGAAGTCCCGGCGATCGAGCACCAAGGCCAGGTCGCGGCCATAGGCGCGATTGGTCGAGGTCGCGAGCACCGACGCCATCGCGACCGTCCCCATCGCGGCGGCGTAGGCGCCAACCGCCACGCCCGATGGATGCAGTAGTTCCAAGGCGATCACCCCGCCCTGCCCCAGCAAAGCCAGCGACACCCGATAGACAAAGAACGGCCGCGTCTCGGCGCGCCAGGTCGCCAGATCCGGCGCCTGCGCGGCCGTGAACATCTCGGGCGGCGCCGACCGGCGAAAGGCCAGCGCCATCATCGCCACCGCCACCACCCAGGCCACGCCCCAACAGCCGACCGCCGCCGCGCCGCTGACGGTTCCCGATGCGGCTAACAGGATGGTGACGAAGATCAGAGCGAGCGACGGGACAAACAGCTTGAAGATCGCCAGGGCCAGCCTAGGCCTTCCCACCGCGGTCAAGACCTCGACGCCGTAGTGCGCCAAGGCTCCCGCCGGCAGCGACAGGCATGTCACGATCATCGCCAGTCGCGTCTCGTCGATCTCGCGCCAGCCCCAGGCGCTCGCCGCGCCCACCGCCACGCCGCTCGCCAGGGCCGTGGCCAATGTCCGCCGAACCCCGAACCTCAGCAGTCCGCGCGCCCGGCCCGCTTGGGCCTGCTGCAGCATCGCCGGGAGCTGACGCAGCGCATACTTCTCCGCGCCGCGCGGCGCAAAGGTGGCCAGCAGGATGAAAGCCGCCGACGCCACCGCATAGGCCTCGAAGCCAGCCACGCCCAGTCGACGCGCCATCAACACCACCAGGATGTAGCCGACCGCCTGTCCCGCGATCGCGATCATCACCAGATGCCTCGCCTTGGCCGCGCGCTCCATGGCCGCCACCTCCTTCTGGCGGTCGTCTCAGCGGGAAATCGCTCTCTATGCGTGCTTTTGTGAAGTTTGCACTTGTTGCGCACCAATGGCGCCGCTAGCGTCATCCAGCAAGTACCAAATTGATACTATTATTCCTCTTTACTACAAAAGGGAGATGGTTCTTTGAGTGTTAGCCGTAGAGATATTGTTAGATCATCCAGCTTTTCAGTCGCTGTAACTTTGGCAGCCTCAAAATTCTCTTCTCCCGCCGTGGCGGCCGCTCCAGATTTCGACATCGACAAGGCCTTCGCGACTTTCATGCGCGACCTGGGCGGCGCCCCGACCGACGGCGGCGGCAAGGTCACCTTCACGGGCAGCGACCCCATCGTCCGCAGCCGCTTCCGGATCGGCACCTGCATGGCGATCCCGGCCATGGCCGCCGGCGTCGGCGCCGCGGCGATCTGGAAACAACGCACCGGCCAGGGGCAGGACACTCGCGTCGACCTGCGGGAGTCGGTCTACAACACCATGCCGGCCACCGGCCTGATCCTGCAGCACAAGCACGCCCTAGGCATGTTCGACGCCGAGGATCCGTTGCCCGCCAGCTTCACCTTTGCGCCGACCGTTAACGGCATGTTGCCCCAGGCGCCGCTGCTGTTCGGCAACCCGCTGTCGTTCGCCAGTTTCCAGACCAAGGACGGGCGTTGGGTCACGCCGACCGGGCTCTACCCGCAGCACCTCAATGGCTTCCTCAACATCGTCAAGGCGAGCCCCAGCACCGAGTCGATCACCGCCGCCATCAAGACCTGGAACGCCGACGAACTCGATGACGTCGTCGCCAAGGGCGGCATGGTGATGGGCGTCCACCGGACCGCGGCCGAATGGGCCCGCCACCCGGAAGGCATGCACCTGGCCCAGCGTCCGGTCATCGACATCGTCAAGATCGCCGACTCCGCCCCCATCCCGTTCGGACCAAACCCCACCCAGCCGCTGTCTGGGATAAAGGTGTTGTCGCTCACCCACGTCATCGCCGGCACCACCGCGGCCCGCACCCTGGCCGAGTACGGCGCCGACGTCCTGCATGTGGCGCGCGACCAATCGTTCGAGCACGAGATCATCGTGACGGACGTCAATGTCGGCATGCGCTCATCGTTCATCGATCTGCGCAATCCGGCCCAGAAGCGGAACTTCGAGACCCAACTGTTGCCGCAGGCCGACGTCTTCATCGAGGGCTTCCGCGGCCGGTCGATGGAGCGCCTCGGCTTTGGCCCCGAGGAAGTCGCCAAGCGTCGCCCCGGCGTCATCTATTGCTCGGTCCGCTGCTACAGCTGGGACGGTCCGTGGAAGGACCGGGCCGGGTTCGACATGGAAGCCCTGACGGTCTCCGGCTTCACCCTGGCCGAGGGCGGCGGACGTCCCCGGTTCCCGCCGACCATGGTGCTGAACGACTACATCGCCGGATATCTGGGCGCGGCCGGCATACTGGCGGCGCTACGTCGCCGGGCGACTGAAGGCGGCAGCTATCACGTGCGTATCAGCCTGACCCGGGCGGCCATGTGGTTCGCCAGCCTGGGCCAGTTCCCGACCACCGACTTCGACGCGACCCTGCCCGACCACCGGATGATCGATCCGGAAACCGTCAAAGGTCAAACGCCGTATGGCGAGGTCCACCGGCTGGCGCCGCAGGTCAAACTGTCCAAGACGCCTGGCCGTTGGCGCACGCCGCTGGTGACCGTTCGCGGCGCCGACCGCCCGACCTGGGAGGCGTGATCTCGTGCGCAAAGTCGTATTCCCCCCGCACAGCGCCGGGCCCTTGATCGCCCTCGCCTCGCTGCTGGTTCCCTCCCTGGCCCTCGCCGAGGAAGCGCGCGGCCAGGTCCCTCAAGGCGAGACCCTGTCCTTCCAGCTGGCCTCCGCCGCCCAGGACGCAGCCACCCCGCCCGGCGCCCCGCCGGAGGGGCCCGACATGCTCAAGCTCTATCCGGACCTGCTGGACACCACACTGTCGGTCGAAGGCGATCTGGCCGAATCCGACGCCCCGCACAGCTCGTTCCTGCGCGGCGAAACCCTGCTTGGGCCTTGGTTCGCCTGGAAGCAGAGACTGGCTGAAAACACCGGCCTGTCGATCGGCGGATCCTGGGGCCTGCTCTATCAAAACTACTCGGTCAGCAGGATCGGCGAGCGCGACGCCATCGGCAGCAAGTTCACCTTCAACCTCTCCTACGACCTGGCCAATCGCGGTCAGGCCAATGCGCTCACCTTCGACATGGCGGTGGAGGATCGCCGCCCATTCGGCACCGACCTGGCTCCGTTGCAGGCCGGCATCGGCGCCGGCTCGGGCGTCCCGACCGCCGCCACCTGGGGCGATTTCAGCCTGGGCGTCACCCAGGCCTATGTCCGCCAGAACCTGGCGAACAACCGCTACCAGTATGCGGTCGGCAAGGTGTTCGCGCCGAACTTCGTCAACCCCTACCCGTTTTTCGACGACAACCGGCAGTTCCTCAGCCTGGCCTTCTCGACCAGCCCGACCATCGCAGTTCCGCTGCGCGGCTTCGGCTTCGTCGGCGCCGCCTACCCGACCGACGGCAATCTATATCTGAAGGGCGGGATGTTCACCGCCCACAGCAGTGACACCGGCTGGACGGTCGACGACTTCTTCAACAAGGACGAGCACTTCTATTTCTTCGAGGCCGGCTTTAGCGGCTTCGCCGGCATGGGCGTGCCGATCCACGGACGCGGCCCGATGGACCGCAACAACTTCCACATCACCAGTTGGTATCGCGACGCGATGAGCGACGGCAGCCCGCGCGCCTACGGCTTCGCCTTCAACGCCAACTTCATGGCCGCCCAGAACACCATGTGGTTCGTGCGGGGCGGCTGGTCCGACGGCTGGCTCGCCGATCAGTCACTGACCGTCGGCGTCGGTTGGCGTCCGGGCCGGGAGTCGTCCGATCTGCTTGGCCTCGGCGTCGGCTGGGTTCACCCGTCGAACGACAACTTCGACAGCCAGTACACCGGCGAGCTCTTCTACCGCTTCCACGTCACGCAAAACCTGGCCTTCACCCCCAACCTCCAGCTGGTGGTCAATCCGACCCTGAACCCGAACAAGGACGCGATGGCCGTTCTCAGCTTCCGGGGCCGAGTGACCTTCTGACAGGGCGGCGGCGGCCGAAAGGCCGCCGCTCACGGCACGCGGCGCGCTAGCGGTCGCTACGGGTGGGTTTGTCGTAGCCCCGGCGCGAGGACTGGAAGGCCAGCCGCATCAGCCCCATGCCCAGGAGCCCGACCACCAGGGCCCCGCCCACAACGAAGAGCCAGACCGGGGCTAGGCCCGACCAGCCGACGCCGATGCGGGTCCCGACCGCGAACACCCATCCAAAGAACCCGCCCAGCACGGCGAGAGCAATGACCAAGCCAATGGTAAGTTGTCTGTTCATGTCATGAACCCGATTAAGGCCTAACTTTACAATGAGCGACCAGGTCGCTGGTTCCGGCGCGACACCTCATGACGTCGGCGGGTCGACTTGCCCCACTTCCTCGATGTCCCCGGGCCGGTAGTCCGGCAGCCGGCCGGCGGGAATGATCGCCAGCATCGCCAGCCCGGCCATCACCAACAAGCCGATCTTCAGAGCCAGCAGCCGGGCGCTCTCGTTCACCTGCACGGCCTCCTCCACCTGCTCCGGCGTGGCGGTGGTGTTCGCCATGACGCTCCGCAGCCGGTCGTTGGAGACGAAGCTGATATTGTTCAGGTCGACCTGGCTCTGGATCTCGGCGGGCAGCGTCGGATTGGCCGCGATCCGCGTCATCACCGCGGCGCTCAGCAGGCCGACCATCAAGGCGCCGGCGACCGCGGTCCCGACCGCCGCCGCCAGATTGTTGGTGGTGCCGCGCAACGATCCGACGTCGCCGGCCAGAGCCTTGGGCGAGGCGGTGACCAGCACGTTGAACAGCAGCGTGACCAGCGAGCCCTGTCCGATGCCGAACAGCACCAGCCCGAACAAAACCGGCACCGAGCTCCAGTTGTTGCGCACCACGAAGGCCAGCCAGAGCAGGGCGATCGTGCAGAGGGTGAAGCCCAGGCGGCCGATCTGGCGCGGGGTGAAGCGGTCATAGAACCGCACGATCAGCATCGCGGCGAAGAACACCGTCAGATTGAACGGCAGCATCGCCACCGCTGTGGCGATCGGCGAGCGACCCTGGACGATCTGGATATAGAGCGGGACCGAGAAGTTCAGCGCCGCCTCGAGCGCGACCACGGCGAACATCGCATAGACCGCAGCCCGCTCCTGGGGCGAGGCGACCACCTGCAACGGCAACAGCGGCGTTAGGCCGGCGGCCTCGCGGCGCGCGGTCCACCAGAAGAAGCCCTGCCCGAGCACGATGCCGACGACGATGAACACCGGCGCCGGCGAGAGACCCAGAACGTCGAACGGCGCATTGGGTCCGGCCAGGCCGAGCCCCCAGCCGTTCAAATTGTTGAACCCGAAGCTGATCATGATGATCGCCGAGGCCGCCAGGACCACGCCGATCATGTCGATCTTCACATCGGGGCGACCGTGGTCGGGCTTCAGGCGGAAGCTGAGCACGAAGACCAGGGCCGAGACGGCGATCAGAATGCCGAACACCGGCCGCCAACCGATGAAGGTGCCCAGCACCCCGCCGATTAGGAACGCCGCCACCCCGGCCGCCGCCCGGGCCGAGCCGAGCGCGCCGAGCGCCGTAGCCTGCTGCCGCCCGCGATAGTTCTCGGCGATGAGCGCGACCAGCGACGGCACGATCACCGCTCCCGCCGCCCCGCACATCGCCTGGGCGGTGATCATGAAGCTCGCCGTCGGGCTGAAGGTCATCATCACCTGGCCGGCGCCGAACACCACCACCGCGATACGGAACACCCGCAGCGCGCCGAAGCGCTGGGTCAGTTTCGCACCCAGCATGACGAAGCCGGCGACCAGCATCGAATAGGCCACGATCCCGGTCGCGATCGTGGTCGGCGGCACGTTGAAACTCTCGACCATGCCGCCCATCGCCACCGGCAGCGAGGCGACGTTGAAGGACATGATCATTTGGCCGAGCGCGATGGCGATCATCGGCACCCAGGAGTCCTGGACCTCGTCGGCCGGGGATTGAGCAGTCGCCGTCGTCGCCATGGGCGCGTCCTTCTCTGGCCGCCTCGGCCCCGCACAGCGAGGCCAAGGTGCGGCGCGTGGGGTCAGTCTTCAGGCTTGGAGAGAAACAGGTCCAACCCCAGGCTCTGGGAGAGGAATTTCGAGGCGAGTTGTCCCTTGACGCTGTTGCCGGCGGCGTCGAGCGGCGGCGCGAAGGTCGCCAGCCCGCCCTTCCCCGGCGCCACGGTGACGATGCCTCCGCCGATGCCGCTCTTGCCGGGCAGGCCGACGTCATAGAGCCAGTCGCCGGATGTCTCGTAGAGGCCGGCCGTCGCCATGATGGCCAGTGCGTAGTGGCAGGCCCAGGGCTCGATCACCCGCTCCTTGGTGATCGGATTGACCCCGCCGTCGGCCAGCACCGCCCCCATCACCGCCAGATCCCGGGCGGTGACGTTCAGCGAACATTGCCGCGTGTAGAGGTCGGTGGCCTCGGCCGGATCGCAATAGATCGCCCCAAAGCTCTGGAGCAGACGGGCGATGCTCTGGTTGCGGAAGTTCGTCTGCGACGCCGAGACGTAGACCTCCTCGTTGAGCGGCAAGTCGTGTCCGGCGAACCTGGACAGCCCCTGATGGATGAACGACCAGCGCGCCGCCGCGTCGGCGCCCGGCGCCAGGCTGGTGGCGGCGATCGCCCCTGAATTGACCATCGGGTTCGTGCGCCCATCGGGGCTGCGCTCGATCGCCGCGAGAGAATTGAAGGGCAGGCCCGTGCCGTTGGCGCCCAGCTTCGCCCGCGTCGCGTCCGGTCCCAGCTCCTGGCAGATCAAGGCGAATATGAACGGCTTGGACACGCTCATGATCGAGAACGGATAGTTCGTGTCGCCGACCTCGAAGACCGCGCCGGTGGTTCCCACCACGCAGATGCCGAACAGGTCGGCGGCCACCTCCGCCAAGGCCGGATAGACCTGGGAGTTCTGCCCCTCGTCGTTCGACCTGTAGCGGGCGTGGGCCCTGGCCAGCAGGTCGCGGACATGGCTGGCCTCGGGAAGACGGCCGGTCGAAACGAACGGGTTCGCATCTTCCGGCGAAATCAAATCGGGCATGACCGCTACACTCCCCGCGGCGCGCCCGGTTGCATCCCAGGCTACGCCGCACCCATCAGGACGCGAGCCCCGGAAAAATGCAACCCTGTCGATGACGTGGCGGTGTTCTAGTTGTCAGTCGCCATGGCCCGGCTCACGCGCCGGCCTTCAGGAACTGGACGTAGAAGCGAACCGGGCCGGTGATCGCCACCCGATGGACGATCCCGGGTTCGACGACGCCCGGCGGGTCGGCCGGCGTCAGCACGAGCTCGCTCGCCTCGCGGCGGGGATCGGTCACGCAATAGCGCAGGCTGCCCTCGACAACGTGGATCTGGCCCCAGACGCCAACCTTCGTGCTGTGCTCGTTGCGCAGTCCTTCAGGCGTGGTGTCGGCGTCGAAGGTCGGGGTGCGGCGATAGGGAATGACGTCGTCGGGAACGCGCTCTGCGGGCCGCATGCTCACGCCTCCACGACCGCCGCCGCCCGCCGGCGGCGCAGGAACGCCTGCAAGAAGAACAAGACGAAAGCCCCGACCCCGACGGCGAAGACCACGTCGCCCGGAACGCGGAGCCAGACCAGCGCCTCCATGTAGGGATGGTGCATCATCTCGCTGGAGCGTGCCGCCGCGTAGTGATCGCTGACCGAGACATAGGTCTGCCACAGGCCCTGCGGCAGCAGCGACAGGAACGTCATCATCGCCAGCCCGATGTTGAGGCTCCAGAATGAGATCGACAGCAAACGCTCGTTCCACAGCGCCGGATCGGTCAAGCCGCGCAGGCAATAGAGCAATAGCCCCAGGCCGAGCATGCCGTAGACGCCGAACAGGGCGGCGTGACCGTGACTGGCCGTCGTGTTGAGCCCCTGCATGTAATAGAGCGCGATCGGCGTATTGATCAGGAAGCCCAGCAATCCCGCGCCGACGAGATTCCAGAACAGCACCGCCGCGAAGAAGCGGAACGGCCAACGGTAGACCTCTTCCCACGCCTGCTGGCCTTCCAGCTTGGAGCGGTTGTAGGCCTCGAAGCCGACCACAGCGAGCGGCACCACCTCGAGCGCCGAGAACACCGAGCCGAGGGCGATCACGCCGATCGGCGTCCCGCTGAAATAGAGGTGGTGGAAGGTGCCCAGGACCCCTCCGCCCAGGAAGATGATCGTCGCGAACAGCACCGACGTCGCCGCCACCGACGGGCGGACCAGCCCCATACGAACCAGCAGCGCCGAGACGATCGCGGTGGCGAACACCTCGAACACGCCCTCGACCCACAGGTGGACCACCCACCAGCGCCAGTACTCCATGATGGTGATGTGGGTCTTCTCGCCCCACATCAGACCGGCGCCGAACAGCAGGCCGATCGCCACGGTCGACACGGCCACCAACAGCACCAGCGACACCCCGCCCTTGGCCCGCAGCGCCGGCCACAGCGCGCGCAGCACCAGGCCGACCCAGAGCATCAGGCCGACGAACAGGAACGCCTGCCAGAAGCGGCCGAGGTCGGTGTACTCGTAGCCCTGGTGGCCGAACCAGAAGTTGGCCGTCAGGTTCTGGAAGTGGCCGTTGATCGCCGCCCATTGCCCCGCGAAGCCGCCGACCACGATCACCAGCAGGCAGACGAAGAGGAAGTTGACGCCAAGCGTCTGGAACCTCGGCTCGTGGCCAGACAGCAGCGGCGCCACGTAGAGGCCGGTGGCCAGCCAGGCGGTCGCGATCCACAGCACGGCCAGCTGGGTGTGCCAGGTCCGGGTGACCGCATAGGGAAGAGATTCCGCAAACGGCAGGCCGTACAGCCCCTCGCCTTCGACCTGATAGTGGGCCGTGACGATCCCGAGCAGGATCTGTGCGCCGAACATGGCCAACACCAGCCAGAAGTACTTGGCCGTGGCGCGCATCGACGGCGTCAGCTCGACGCTCTTCATAAAGTCGACGCTGGCGAAGCCGCCGTCTGGGCGGCTGTCGGCGCGCCAGCTGTCAAACTCACGGGCATAGTACCAGACCAGGGCGCCGATGCCGGCCAGCAAGACGATGATCGAGATCATCGACCACATGAACAGCGCCGCGGTCGGGGTGTTGCCGACCAGCGGCTCGTGCGGCCAGTTGCTCGTATAGGTGATCGTCTTGCCGGGACGCTCCGTGGTCGTCGCCCACGCCGTCCAGAAGTAGAAGGCGGTCAGCGCGTGGGCGTCGGCGTCGCTCAACCGGGTTTTCGTCGGAAAGGCGTAGTCGGTCCGTAGCTGCCGGCCGGCGTCGGTCCGCGCCTGATAGAGGTCGCGGACGTGCGTGGCGGTCCTGGCGATGGCCTCGGCGCGGTCCGGCGCGATGGTGATCACCCCGGATTGCGGATCGTAGGTGTTGCGTCTCATGTCGAGGCGCAGCAGCGCCTTCTCATAGGCCTCCTCGCGCTCGCCCAATGCAGCGAAGGAGGCCTCGCCGCCTGCCTGGGCCCGAACATCCAGCAGCCCCTGCGCTTCGCGATGCAGCCAGTCGGCGCTCCAATCGGGCGCAAGATAACCGCCATGCCCCCAGATCGAACCCTGCTGCATGCCGCCCATCGACTGCCAGACCGCCTGGCCACGCTCGATCTCGTCGCGCGTGAACACCGTCTGTCCGGTCGTCGTTCTCACAGCCGCTGGGATCGGCGGGGCGGCGTGATAAATCTCTCGACCGAAGTAGAGCAGGACCGCGAAGGCCACAGCCATGCTCACGGCGAGAACGAACCAGAGGCGACGAAGCGTAAACAGGTGCGCGTAGCTGGCCATGGGCGTCTGAGAACCTTGGATGTCCGATCGGTAAGCAGCTCTCCGCGAGCCTCGCCTCCTACAACCTAGGCGTCAATCGCACGGGCGTGACGACCGCCTCGCCAGCGACGACAGATCCCTCTTCCCCTGCGCCCGGTCTGGTCGCACAGTCGGGCAACGAAAAAAGACTCCGGGGAAACGTTCATGGCCACGATCGACGCCGCCGCACCGCCTGCGGGGCCCAAGCCGCTGTTCTCGGAGAGTTACAAACAGTCGGTGCTCTGGCTGCTGGTGCTGGCCTACACCTTCAACTTCATCGACCGCACGATCATCTCCACCATCGGCCAGGCCATCAAGGTCGACCTCAAGCTGACCGACACCCAGCTCGGCCTGCTCGGGGGCCTCGCCTTCGCCCTGCTCTACACCACGCTCGGCATCCCGATCGCGCGGCTGGCCGAGCGCCGCAGCCGCGTCAACATCATCACCATCGCCATCGTCATCTGGTCGGCCTTCACCGCCCTCTGCGGCATGGCGACCAGCTTCTTCCAACTGATGCTGTTCCGCGTCGGCGTCGGGGTCGGCGAGGCCGGCCTGTCGCCGCCCGCCCACAGCCTGATCTCCGACTATTTCGAGCCCCAGAAACGCGCCTCGGCCCTGTCGATCTACTCGTTCGGCATTCCGCTGGGCACCATGTTCGGCGCCGTGGCCGGCGGCTGGATCGCTCAGAACCTAGACTGGCGCATGGCCTTCATGCTCGTCGGCCTGCCGGGCATCATCGTCGCCATCCTGCTCAAGGTGTTCGTCAAGGAGCCGCCCCGCGGCTATTCCGACCGCCTGGTCGCCGATCAGGTCGCCGACGTCCCGCGCCTGGAGGGTGACGAGACCGCCCCAGCCGTCCACGTCAAGCCGCCCTCGATCATGGCGGTAGCCAAGCGGATCTTCGGCAAGTGGGGCTTCTTCCACATGGTCGCCGGCATCACCATGGCCTCGTTCGCGGGCTACGGCACCGGCCAGTATTCGGCCCCCTATTTCATCCGCATGTTCGGCCTCGACCTGGCCACCGTTGGCCTGATCTTTGGCGTGGTCGGCGGGATCGCAGCCGGCATCGGCACCCTGATGGGCGGCTTCCTCACCGACTGGGCGGCCAAGAAGTCCGGCCGCTGGTACGCCCTGGTCCCGGCCATCGGCCTGCTGATCGCCTGCCCGCTCTACATCCTCGTCTATACCCGCGACGACTGGAAGCTGGCCGCCGGCCTGCTGCTGATCCCCGGCATCTTCCACTACACCTATCTCGGCCCGACCTTCGGCGTGATCCAGAACGCGGTGTCCCTGCGGATGCGCGCCACCGCCACGGCCCTGCTGTTCTTCGTCCTGAACCTGATCGCGCTCGGCTTTGGCCCCCCCTTCTGCGGCTGGGTCATCGACACGCTCAGCCAGGCCCAGTTCGCCGCCAAGGACCTCGGCCCGTTCTTCGAAATGTGCCCCGGCGGGGTCGGCAAGGAAGGCGCCGGCGCAGCCATCGACGCAGCCTGCAAGGCCGCCGTCGCCCAGGGCACCCGCGAGGGTATCGTCTGGAACCTGCTGATCTACGCCTGGGCCGGGATCCACTACCTGCTGGCCGCCATCACCCTACCCAAGGACATGGCCGAGGCCCTGCGCCTCACCGAAGCCGAGGCCACCGCTGCTGGCTAATGACTTGAGCCTTCCTTTCCCTTTCGCAGGGGGAGGAAGGCCTCATCAGCCCGCTCGGGCGTGTTTTACACCTCGGAAGTATCGAGCTTCGCCAGCCGTTCGCGCCGCGCGGCATAGCGCTCGCCCAGGGCGGCGGTGCTCAAGAACGCCTTGAGAATGTGCTCGGCGGCGGCGGCCTCGATGGTGTCCGCACCCAGGACCAGCATGTTGGCGTCACCATGTTCGCGCGCGCCGACGCTTTCCTCGGCGGTGTGCAGGAGCGTCGCCCGCATGAACGGAAAGCGGTTGGCCGTCATCGCCATCATCTGCCCGCTGCCGCATATCCCGATGGTGAAGTCGGACCGGCCCGCCTTGATGTCCGCGACCAACAGGAGCGCGTAGTCCAGCGCATCGACCCGCTCGGAGTCGCTGTCGGTCCCGAGATCGCTCACCGCGTAGCCATTGGCGAGCAGCCAATCTTTCAATCGCGCCTTCAAGGCGACGCCGCGATGGTCAGCCGCGATTGAGATCGGTTTATCGGTCAGCCTCTGGGTCATGGCGCAACCTAGCGCGCGCCTGGAGGCGGGTGCAATTCGCAGCCCTAATCAGCGTCTCGGAAGGCGGGCGACCGCCCCACGCTGCGAACATGTGACGACGATCTGGGAGCGAAATTTGCGCCCCCACTCGGGTTTCACCCGATCACGCGGCGGCTGAGACGGCGGCCTTATGCGGCCCTGGGACTGCGCGCTCACTCGCGCCCCGGCCGGCATGCGCCGCCGGCGTCCCAACAGATCCTATTTCTCCGTGGAGTTCACAGATGTCCCTCACCGAGTACAAGACCGGCCAGGCCTTTCCCGGCGTGATCGGCCGCACCTTCGATGTGTCCAAGCCCGCGTGGCCGGCGCCGAACCGGGCGCGGACGGGGGCGCCGAACGTCCTCTTCATCGTGCTCGACGACACTGGATTCGGACATCTCGGTTGCTATGGCAGCCCGATCCGTACGCCCAACCTGGACGCTCTGGCGGCGGACGGACTGCGGTACGCCAACATGCACACGACCGCGCTCTGCTCGCCGTCGCGCTCCTGCATGCTGACCGGGCGAAACCACCACTCGAACGCGATGTCCTGCATCACCGAGGGGTCCACGGGCTATCCCGGCGGCAACGGCTACATGCCGTTCGAGAACGGCATGCTGTCGGAGATCCTGCTGCAGCAGGGTTACAACACCTACGCCGTTGGAAAGTGGCACCTGACCCCGTCCGAAGCGACGTCCGCCGCCGGGCCCTACGACCGCTGGCCGTTGGGCCGCGGCTTCGAGCGCTATTACGGTTTCCTGGGCGGCGATACACACCAGTATTATCCGGAACTGGTGCGCGACAACACGCAGATCGAACCCGAAACGACCCCGGAGGAAGGCTATCACCTGACGCCGGACCTCGTTGAAAAGGCCACCGCGATGATCGCCGACGCCAAGCAGGTGGCGCCGGACAAGCCGTTCTTCATGTACTTCTGCCCCGGCGCGATGCACGCCCCGCACCATGTCCCCAAGGAGTGGGCCGACAAGTACAAGGGCGCCTTCGACGACGGCTGGGACGCCTACCGGGAGAAGACCTTCGAGCGTCAGAAAAAGCTCGGCGTCATCCCGGCCAACACCAAGCTGTCGCGCCACGATCCCGACGTCCAGGACTGGGGCAAGCTGTCGGCCGATGAACGGCGTCTCTAATGCGCGCATGATGGAGGTGTTCGCCGGGTTCCTTGAGCACACCGACCACTACATCGGCGAACTGATCGGCTTCCTCAAAGAGATCGGCGAGTATGAGAACACCCTGATCATGGTGATCTCCGACAATGGCGCCAGCTCCGAAGGCGGGCCGACCGGATCGGTGAACGAGGGCAAGTTCTTCAACAACGTGCCGGACGACCTCCAACAGAACCTCGCTGCGATCGACGACATCGGCGGCCCGAAGTACTTCAATCACTACCCCTGGGGCTGGACCCACGCCGGCAACACCCCCTTCCGCCGCTGGAAGCGCGAGACCTATCGCGGCGGCATTTCCGATCCCTTCCTGGTCTGCTGGCCGAAGGGCATGAAGGCCAGGGGCGAGATCCGCGCCCAGTACGCGCACGCCATCGACATGGTGCCGACGGTCCTCGATGCGCTAGGCGTCGAGCCGCCGCCCCAGGTTCGCGGCGTCACCCAGTCGCCGTTGCAGGGCTTCAGCCTGAAGTCGTCGTTCGACGACGCCAAGGCGCCGGCGCTGCACGTCACCCAGTACTTCGAGATGTTCGGGCACCGGTCGATCTATCACGACGGCTGGCGCGCGGTTTGCCCGTGGCCGGGCCAGTCATTTGTCGAGTCCGGGCTGACGTTCGGCGCCCCGATCACCCACGACAAGCTCAATGAGCTCGATGCCAACAGCTGGGAACTCTACAATCTGGCCGAGGACGCCGCCGAGACGAACGACCTGGCGGCGACCGAACGCGAGCGGCTGATCGAGATGATCGGCATGTGGTACGTCGAGGCCGGCAAGTACGACGTCCTGCCGATCGACAGCCGGGGCACCCTTCGTCTCGGCGAGGCGCGGCCGCAGATCTCGGTCGATCGCCAACGCTACGTCTACTATCCCGGCACCCAGCAGGTCCCCGGCAATGCGGCGCCGCGTCTGATCAACCGGGCTCATTCGGTCTCGGTGCACGCCACAGTGCCCGAGGGGGTCGAAGGCGCGCTGTTCTCCATGGGCGGCGTGGACGGCGGCTTCTCGTTCTATGTGAAGGACGGAAAGCTCGCCTACGGCTACAACTACGTGGCCGATCAGCGCTTCAAGGTGCAGTCCGACAGCCCCGTTCCGTCCGGCGAGCACATCATCAGCTTCGAGTTCACACCGACCGGCAAGGCCGATGTCGCCAAGGGCCGCGGGGTGCCGGCCAACATCAAGCTGCTGATCGACGGCAAGATCGTCGGCCAAGGCGACTTGCCGGTGACGATCCCGCTGACCCTGGGGCTCGCCGCCAGCGTCTGCGTGGGCGCCGACGCCGGTTCTCCTACCATGGATGACGAATACCGCTCGCCCTTCGCCTTCACCGGCAAGGTCAAGAAGGTGCTCGTCGACGTGTCCGGCGAGCCGCTGGAAGACAAGGAAGAAGCCATGAAGGCCTATCTGCGAGCGGCGATGGCCCGCCAGTAACGCGCCTCGCCAAATCCTGCTCGGCTCGAATCCGGCCCGCCTGACGTCGCGCGCTGGGAGGAGGCTTAATGGCCGCAGCTCGCACGGCGCGGCTTGTCCACGCCCCTCGCGCGCCTATGTTGCGCTGCAGTACCGATTGCTGCGGCGCGAGAAAGCATGCTTCCAACTCCCTCCTCGCCCGACCTTGCCGCGACGGCGCCCCGGGCCGGACTGGTGCTGCTCGCCCTGGCGATGGGCGGGTTCGCGATCGGCGTCACCGAATTCTCGGCGATGGCCGTATTGCCCGACTTCGCCCGCGGCCTCGGCATCGACGCGCCGACCGCCGGCCATGTCATCAGCTCCTACGCCCTCGGCGTGGTGCTGGGCGCGCCGTTGATCGCGGTGCTGGGCGCACGCCTGCCGCGCCGCACCCTGCTGATCGGCCTGATGGCGCTGTTCGCTATCGGCAACGGGCTTAGCGCCCTGGCCCCGACCTATGGCTGGATGCTGGCCTTCCGGTTCCTCAGCGGCGTCCCGCACGGCGCCTATTTCGGTGTGGCGGCCCTGGTCGCGACCTCGGTCGCCGCGCCCGGACAGCGGACCCAGGCGGTGGCGCGGGTGTTGATGGGGCTCACCATCGCCACCGTCATCGGCGTGCCTCTGGCCAAGGCCGTCAGTCTCGGCTTCGGCTGGCGTTGGACCTTCGCCATCGTGTCGGCCCTGGCCCTGCTCACCATGGCCTTGGTCTACAAGTTCGCGCCCAAGGACACGCCCACACCGGGCGCCTCGCCCCTACGCGAACTCGGCGCCCTCAAGGAACGCCAAGTCTGGCTGACCCTCGGGATCGGGGCCATTGGGTTTGGCGGCATGTTCGCGGTCTACGCCTATCTCGCCTCGACCATGACCTCGGTGACCGGCGTCCAACCCCAGGCGGTGACCATCGCTCTGGCGGCCTTTGGCCTGGGCATGACCGTCGGCAATCTCGTCGGCGCCTGGGCGGCAGACCGCGCCCAGATGCCGGCCGCCGCCTGGCTGCTGCTGTGGAGCGCCGGCTCCCTGGCGCTCTATCCGCTCGCGGCGAGCCACCTGTGGTCCATAGTCGTGGTGATCTTCATGATCGGCTGCGGCGGCGGCCTGGCCTCAGTGCTCCAGACCCGGCTCATGGACGTCGCCGGCGAGGCTCAGACCCTGGCCGCGGCCCTGAACCACAGCGCCTTCAACATGGCCAACGCCATTGGTCCATGGCTCGGCGGAATGGCCATCGCCGCGGGCTACGGCTGGACCTCGACCGGCTATGTCGGCTCGGCCCTGGCGCTCGGCGGCCTGGTGATCTGGGTCGTGGCCGTCCTCGACGCCCGCGCTCAGCAGCGGCCCGCCCCCGCCCTGGGGTAAGGCCCGATTGCGCGGAGCAAATCGCTGACGACGATGCGCGCCGGCAAGGCGCCCAGGGTGCGCCTGCCCAACCCATTGGGAGCGCAAGATGCCAAACGGAAAACCCAACATCCTCTTCATCATGGGCGACGACATCGGCTGGTTTAACGTCAGCGCCTACAACCTCGGCATCATGGGCTACCGTACGCCCAACATCGACCGGATCGCCCATGAAGGCGCCCTGTTCACCGACTGGTACGCCCAGCAAAGCTGCACCGCCGGACGCGCGGCCTTTCTGACCGGCCAGTCGCCGATCCGCACCGGCTTGACCAAGGTCGGCCTTCCCGGCTCAGACATCGGCCTGCAACCCGAAGACCCGACGATCGCCGATGTGTTGAAGGCCCAGGGCTACGCCACAGGCCAGTTTGGCAAGAACCACCTTGGGGACCTGAACAAGTACCTGCCCACTGTGCATGGCTTCGATGAGTTCTTCGGCAACCTCTACCACCTGAACGCCGAGGAAGAGCCGGAGAACGTCGACTATCCGAAGGACCCGAAGTTCCGTGCCCGGTTCGGCCCGCGCGGCGTCTTGAAGTCGTGGGCCACCGACAAGGACGACCCCACCGAGGAACCCACTTTCGGCCGGGTCGGCAAGCAGAAGATCGAGAACACCGGCCCGCTGACCAAGAAGCGGATGGAGACGGTCGACGAAGAGTTCCTGGCCGGCGCCAAGGACTTCATCCAGCGCAAGAACAAGGAAGGCGGCCCCTGGTTCTGCTACTTCAACACCACCCGCATGCACATCTTCACGCACCTGAAGGAAGCCTCCCAGGGTGTGACCGGCTACGGCGTCTATCCTGACGGCATGGTCGAGCATGACGGCCACGTCGGGGAACTGCTGAAGCTTCTCGACGACCTCGGCGTCGCCGACGACACCATCGTCGTCTACACCACCGACAACGGCGCCGAGTGCATGAGCTGGCCGGACGGCGGCTCGACCCCCTTCAAGGGCGAGAAGGCCACCAACTGGGAAGGCGGCTTCCGCGTCCCCTGCGTGATCCGCTGGCCGGGGACCATCAAGCCCGGCACGGTCATCAACGACATGTGCGCGCACGAGGACTTCACGGCGACCTTCGCCGCGGCGGCCGGCGAGCCCGACATCAAGGACAAGCTGCTCAAGGGCCACAGCCTCAGCGGCGTGAAGTTCAAGGTCCACCTCGACAGCAACAACCTGCTGCCGTTCTTCAAGGGCCAGGAGAAGGAAAGCCCGCGCGAGGGCTTCCTCTACTGGAGCGACGACGGCGACCTGATGGCCATCCGCGTCAAGCACTGGAAGGTGTCGTTCAAGGAGCAGGACCACACCGGCCTGGACGTCTGGAAGAAGGACTTCACCAACCTGCGGGCCCCGACCATCTACAGCCTGCGCGCCGACCCCTTCGAGCGAGGGCCCGAGAGCATCGAGTACAACAAGTGGATGGCCGAACGCATGTTCCTGATCGTTCCGGCCCAGGCCATCGCCGCCCAATGGCTGGAGAGCTTCAAGGCCTTCCCGCCACGCCAGAAGCCCGCCAGCTTCAGCCTCGAGGACGTCATGACCAAGATGGAAACCGCCAGCCCGAACCAGAACTAGGCTGAAGCCCGCTAGGCGTCTCGACAGATAGCCCGCTCCCCGAGCGGGCTATCTTCGGCCCCGCCGCTTCGGAAACGACGTCAACACCGCTAGCTCCGAATCCAAGCCTCTGCTTAGGCTCGGCGCTCATGAGCCTCAGTCCCCTGCCCCTCACCACCGTGATCGGCGCCTTTCTCCTGGCGTTTCCGGCGCTGTTCTCGATCGTCAATCCGGTCGGGGCGGCGATCACCTTCCATCAGGTCACCGAGGGGCGCTCGGACCGCCACCAGCTCGCCTGGCGGATCGCGCTCAACGCCCTGTTCATCCTGCTGGGATCGCTGCTCCTGGGCAGCTACATCCTGAACTTCTTCGGGGTCAGCCTGGGCGCCCTGCGGGTCGCGGGCGGGCTGGTGGTGGCGATCCGCGCCTGGCAGCTCCTGATGCAGCCCGAGGTCCAGGAACACCGCAAGACCAACGCCGCGGCCCCGGCCGAACACGGCCACGAGGATGTCGCCTTCTTCCCGCTCACCATGCCCTTCACCACCGGGCCCGGCGCGATCTCGGTCGCCATCGCCTTGGCCTCGCAGCGGCCGGCCGAATGTAATGGCGTCCTGGAGTTCTTCGCCGGCGTCAGCATCGCTGCGATCCTGGTCGCCCTCTTGGTCGGGATCTCCTACCGCTGGTCGGGCAAGGTGCTGGCCCTGCTCGGCGCCTCTGGGGCGCGGGTGATGTCGCGGCTCGTGGCCTTCCTGCTGCTCTGCGTGGGCGTCCAGATCGTCGCCAGCGGACTGGAAAGCCTGGTCACCTCCTACCTGCAATCCATCGCCTGACGCCAAGGCGCATGCCAGTTGGCCGACGCGGCCGGCCCGAGCTGGACCTGGGCTAAACGTTCCACCCGGTCGCGTTGGAGAGTCGGATGCCGCTGGCGTGCAGCGACGTCGCCCAGACGTCCTTCAACGGCGCCAGGCTCTCCATCACCCGCAGTTCGACGCCCTCGCCGCGCAGGGCGGCCGGCAGATCGTCGACGACGTGCATGGCCAGGGGCGTGACGGCGGCTTTCGAAACCCACATGCCGGCGTCCTCCAGGCACTCAAAGGTCTCGCGCGGCAGCTCGTAGCGGTAGAGCGCGCCGGCCTGCAGACGCGCCAACCACGCCCACTCGATGTGCGCGAGCATCCGGCAGTCGCGCCCGCCCCACCACCGCGCTAGGTCGCCGGCGCTGGAGGTCTCGCGCGGCCACAGGAGGATACGCGGGCAGTCGCGGGGGAACAGGTACATCGGCTGATGCGGCTCATCGATCGCCCAGACCAGCGGGCCGTTCAACCAGTC